>Ga0209611_10004085_pt1 | contig 25046 bp, 14 predicted proteins | sample S1TSphgellanicum_3_FD_187693 | JGI IMG/M metagenome (GOLD analysis project Ga0209611, IMG submission 187693) | Host-associated microbial communities from peat moss isolated from Minnesota, USA - S1T2_Fc - Sphagnum magellanicum MG (SPAdes) (version 2) | ecosystem: Host-associated > Plants > Peat...
AGTGATACCCATTACACTGAGTGATACCGATACCCTGAGTGACTTTTCCTCTCACCGAAAGTTCTCACAACCCACCCAAGAGTTTACCCATTGCACTGAGGGACCCTGTTTTCCTCACAAACAAACCAGACACTGAGTGATACCCATCACACTGAGTGATTTTTCCTGACACTGAGTGATACCCATTACCCTGAGTTTTCCAGCCAATAGGATATCGGACTGAGTTCCAGCCAATAGGATATCGGACGGACGGACGGACACACACCGATTCTTTTATATATAGAGATTACAATGGAGAAATCTAGGATAAATAGTAGGATTTTGTAGATTGTAATTCCCTTTGACAATGTTAGTGTTGTTTTGTGTTCAAATTGTGCAAACTAACAACAATGAATCCAGTTGAAGATTAAAAAAAACAACTTTTTAATGTAGACAAACAAAAGGTATGTGAACTTGTGAAGAAAGAAAATTTTGTTTAAAAAAATCTAGTTGACAAAATACGCAAGCTAATAGTTAAGGAGCTCAATCTCAATGTAAATTGTCAGAATTAAATAGACAAAAAAACATAACCTTCTTCAAGTCTATTAATGCATAGTAAAGCTTAAAATAACCCATATTAAAATTTTAAACAATTGACACCTTTATTCTAGTATCAAAAATCTATTTTATGAAGTGTTTTTTTTTTAGTCACAATCTTGTAAGAGTTTATATGGAATGTGACTATACACATTTAAATCACAATTCATTAGTGCCACAAAAAATTTGGTCACCAAGGGTTTGATTATAAAGGGGGTGCACTGTACCAAATATCAACCCTGGCCTTTAAATTGAAGCATTCAACTGAGAAATTCAAATCCAAATTTCAAAAACTGAAAAGTCACATGTATAGTTCAAATCACACATTTAGAGCCAGTGGCCACGGTGAACCAGCACCCACCAGCGCACCACCAAAGATGAACCACCAAAGATGAATGGTAAGAGGTCAGGAAATAGTTTCCTGTTGGGTTCCAGCTCCCTAGCTAACCATGGTGGTTAGCTCAGTGGCTATTTTTTACTACCTGCCTACTAACAACCCCCAAGCAAGTTGTTTGTCAGTAAGTAGTAAAAACAGCCCTTACCTATGTATAAACCATCTACTTACCTAGCAGTTACCTATTTTCCTACCTATCTACCTATTTCTTACAGAAATAGTTACCAAGATGAAACCAAATATTAACTCAGTTGAGGTTCATCCACAACTGAGTAATAATGGGCATCCACTGGATGGTGCGCTGGTTCATTGTGGCCAGAGTTTATACACAAACTACCCCAAACTGAGGCTACCAGGCCCAAGTTTTGCCCAAACTGGGGACGGAATCAAATGTCAGGAAGTTATCCGTAAAGTCCTGCAATCAGGGGGTGAGAATGTTCAGTTTCAGCATAATAGGCCATCAAATGCATAAATGGGAATGAAAATTTTACAAAATGAAATAACTGGGACCTAGACTAGTTTTTCCAGCAATTTTGGTTGTAAACTAAGTTTCATCCTGTCTTTCCTTTTTCCTGGGCTCCTCCACTGCTGCTACAGATACTTTCACTGCTCCTACCTGTACAACTCTATAATTACTCTCGAACCTTGTGCATTAAATGCTGAGTTTCAGCATTTCATGCTGAGATGTATTAAAAATTCCCTACTTTGCGGATACCGTTGAAAGAGGGGATAGGGAGTGGAAACAGGCCCAAAGACAGGGTGACTTTCTGGATAACTCCCGTACACAGAAAACAAAAAGGGGACCAAAACTGGTTTTGTCATCTAAAGTTGTCACTGCACTTCGACCCCTAGTTTTGGATATGCCTTACCTATGCCTTCACTCCTGCTAATATTCATCAATAACTCAAGTGTTGTCCAAATAAAATCCTGCAAATCTTCTGAACTTATCCCTTGTTTAGTGAAACGGTACCCAGTTTTGCTGACTTCACATCCAAAGTGAAATTAGGGATGAAACAAGGATCAAAAGGTTAAACTAGGGCCCAAAGATAGGGTGACTTTAGGGATAACTTTATTAATATGTTTAAACATTTCAGTCATTGGATATGTAGGTGTGCATAAACTTAGAAACATAAGAAAAATATTGTTCCAGGTCTCTCATTTTCGATCTTTGCAAAAATGGGTCATTGGATGTCAAAAACTACAATATTCCACATTTATGTGATAACCTATGCCAAACAATCATTTTCTTTTCTTTTCTTATTTAGTTGTTATAAGTTAACTTCATACTAAAGCAATTGAAAGTTCAGATCAGTGGAAGCAAGTTTTCAATTTTAGGTAGGTTTAGGTTCAAGTTCTATGTCAGGGTCTAAGGTTTGGATCAAAGGTTTAACATTTTATGAGAACCATCATTGAAACTAGACTACGCAACCAACTTTTTTTAATTGAAATTAGAACCTTACCCAAGGGTATTGTCCTTTCTTCAACAAGTTCTAGTTTTCTAGGTATAATTGTTCAAAAAAAAAGTAGAAGATTGACCCTACTTTATATGCAAGATGTAGTTCGTTTTAGTTGGTTGTAGATAATTAATATTATGTAATCTCCATCTTGGACTAGGGGACTAGTTGAACAAATTAATATTCCACAAATAATTTATGTTTAGTTGTGTGTAATGGGTAGGGAACTAGATCTAATTTTAAACTCAACAAAGCTTCTTTTGTTAAGAAAAGGTCATCCAACCAAAGGTTTTAGAAATCAAAAAAATCAATCTCAACACTATTAGATTGGAGGTTCCATCAAAAGCTTAAATTTTTTCAAAATCGAGACTAAGGATCCAACCATGTTAATAGGAACCACCTTGAGCATAATTAATCCTTTTTTTAAGGTGTTTACAAAACTCATGTAAATTAAGATAATTTTAAAATTATGTGCTATATTTGTACACCCATCACTTTAATATTAATATAGCATCAAAATAAATAGAAAAGTAATCCAATAAATATAATATATAATTCTCAACACATTTTAAATCTTGGGACCAATGTTTTTTGTGCTTAAAATGCATAGTGAAAATTTATAAAACAATCTTCAAACATTGTTTAATCATGGCATTTTAACATTATCATAGTGTGATTTAGGAGGCATTAGTAGTTCCTATTAGCATGGTTGGACCTCTATGGATTCATTTTTAAAAATTTAAAACTAGACATTGTGCTAGTTTAAACCTCTTCAACTTCAAGGACATCAAATGGATGGACTTAAAATGACCTTATTATAGCTAGGGTTTTTCTTTAAAAACATTAGGGTGCTAGTTCATATCACTAATGAACTTCAAGTCATGTTAAAAGGAGCCAATGTTATGGTAGCTAGTGTTTAACATCTAACATGTTTACAAATTTAAAAAATTAAGTTAATGTTGAAAATTGTGACCTCTCTAATATAGTAATCTAGCATCAAAATAAGTTTGAAAATATTCCAATAAATATAAATACCTTTCAACATTTTTTTAAACTCAAAACCAACACAAAAAACATAGTGAAACATTTTTTTTAAATGACTACACATTGTTTAAGCATAGTGTTTACAACATAAGCAACTTGTTACAACATTATCTAGACATCATTATCAATGGCTCCTTTTAACATGATTTCACTCAACACCATTATCATGGAATTATGTCAAATGTACTTTGCATCAATTTCATTGTTTCATATATTTTTTATTAAGATACCCACCAAAAAAAATTATGACTCCAAAGTTGTTGGATGATATTTCACCATTTATTATAGAGACATATTAGACTTGTGATCCATGTGCTCTTGTAAGAAAAATAACTAAAGTGCCACCAAATATCATTTATTTTATTGGAGTTCAATGTCAATACATAGGCATAGGTAGGTAGGTAAGACATACCTACATTCCTAGGCTATACTTGCCTACTTACAGTACATACCTAGTTATTTATCTACTTAAATAGGTAAGCAAAAAGTAGGACTACTTACGTACCTAAGTAAACAAGTATGCAGGAAGGTAGAAAGGTAGTTAAACTAAAGAGTAGCCATGTAAAAAAATAATTAATTGTATGTTTTGTTTTTAGGGTTAAACTTTTTTGAACTCATCCCAAATTGACCCAAATTAACACATGTATTTTAATGTAATCACATAAGAAAGATACCCTCTTTATATAGTTTGTGAGATGAGATTCAAGGACAAAGCTTATCAATTAAATCTTTTAGTTGCACATTAATTGCAAATTGGATTGCAATTTAAAAAAAGTTCTCCCACATTCTTTGTGTTCTTTTTTTAAAAATTCAATTGTACATACAACTAAATAAGTAATTATTTGATAATTATGTATGTGAATTAATTATCTATATTTATCATTTGAATTGGTTTTTTGAATTAATCAGTCTAATTTAAATAATTATTTAGTTATTAGATAATTAATTATCTGAATTAGATTGATTAATTCAGATTAATACCTAATTATTCAGTTCAATTAATTAGTTCATAATAAATAAGTAAATTATGCATAAATTAATATTTAATGGTTAATAAATTATTTTAAAGATTAATTTTTTTTTAAATTAAATATGAACTTAAGTAGAATACATAGTTATCAATTAATTAATTATTTAAATTCTTCGAATTAATGATTAATCATTTGAACTTAATGTTTTTATGAATTATTTTAATTTTAAAAATTATTTAATTATTTATAGAGTAATTATTTGAGTTAATAAACAAACCAATTGTTTGAATTTGATTTATTGATTCAATTTAACTATTAAATATTGATTCATATGTAATAATTAATAGGTTATTCAGAAATAATTCATTATTAAACATTAAAGATTAAATATGAATTTTTTTACTTATTAACTTATTAAAATTGAAATAAAATCACAAAATAATGGAAAAATTGCACTTCTATAATGGCAACATAATTGCACAACTAGTTGTATCAATGGGAATCGTAGTTAACAACTAGTTGCAAATGTCATATGTAATGGGCAATGGAAATGCATACACATGACATGATTGTATGTGTCAAAGAAGTACATTAGTGGCAACATAGTTGTTGATTTCATGTTACATTTACACCAATTGTAATCTTGTTACCACATACAACTAAAGTGCAACTTGCCAAAAAGTCAAAACATGATTGACTACATCCACATATATGATGCATACATTACACCATATAAATGTCCCATTTGCAACTAAGTTGCAACTATAAATCAACTCTTTAATTTTTTGACGTGGCATTTTATTTATTAATTGCCCATATTTTCATGTTCTAATTGTAGTGTAGTTATATATTATTTGTTTTGGAACTCTAGTTGTAAGATAGTGTGGTTTTGACATACATGATTTCTCATAGTGTTGCCTTACTTCACCTCAATTGCAAATGCCGATGTATAATTATCAAATTTGTTTGATGCAAAATGTAACATGATGTTGTCAAAGGATTTGCGTTTTGTGCAAAATCTCACAATGTCAAACTTGGAACCCAAAAAAACCCCCTACTATCCAATTGGTCCATTATTATCATTTGCCCTTGACCCACCCATGGAATGACCATGTTTTTGCTATTCCAAAAGTTATTAGCAAACTTTTGCAACCACATCACTTCTTTTGAAATTCCAAACTATAAGGTGACCATGTCAATTACCTTTTAACATTGGATGAATTAAGTTGGACCATTGCACAATGTTGTGAATCACATTTTGCACCAACAATCCTCCTCATAATTAATGTCACCCAGAGTACAAGGCCCATAGGAATTTGGTTTCCATTTGAAAATTGCTAGTGCACAATTTGTGCAACTTGCCTAATCAAATATGTGGAGTTCAAATGTGTGAGTTTGTATACCTGCTTTGTCATATTGAATATGATAGAGTTTAATCATATTAATGTGACTAAGTGTGATATCCAAGTAATTAATAAATAGATATTCAAAATAATAATATATTAATTAAATAGCATTATTCATGTACTTTACTAATGTAATACAATTATAAGTGGTTATTCATATATTATACTATACAATCTTGGGATATTGCCATACCACAATAGTTACTGAGTTGTTAATTAATTAAACAATTACCTTCTTCAATTATATTTCACAACTACTACATAAAATTCCATCATGAACCTTAGTGCATATGATAATTGAAAAATACTTGTGCTCTTGATTCTTTTAGAGCTAGTATTTTGAATTGTGTTTATATTCTATACTTTTATTTTATATTAAATTATACGCTTAAGTATGCAAATGTAAGTTGTATGCACAAGTATAAAAGTAAACAATGTAGTAATAGGCCAATGCAAACATACATTACATCTAATTATCCTACATTATTGTATACTTCTGTAGTAACTTGATGTATGCACACAATTATGCAAGAATTACACATGTTTTGCTTGTCTTATATACTTCTACATTAAACTAGTGTTGTATGCACAAGTATGTAACAATACAGTAATTGCATCCAATTGCAAACACATTGTGTACTTTTGCATTAGAAAATTAGATGGAGAAGTATGCAAGAGTTGCATCTATTTTTCATGTCAATGCCTAATGGATTTTAAATTTATTATAACTAATGCAATGTATTGTGTTCAACTATTAAAGAGAAGGAAAATTCCAAGTGGCCAAATGCAAGAAACATGGATGCCCATAAGTTATTTGAAGTTGAAGACCTTGAGGCAAATCGACAAGATTTAACCAGTTATGAATGCATGTGCATGTGCTACCATGGTGCAAAAACTTAGATTCATAGCACAATTAAAAAACATTTGAGACAACATGGACAATATCCATATTTTCAGTGGCCATGGTGGTATAAAATCTTTAAACATTATGAGGATTTTTGAATTTTGAAGATTTTTTCATGCAATAACCATTCTGCTGAAATTCATCTTTTTGGTTCTTAAAAGATGTAGAAGTTGCAAAGCCTATAATTACCTATTTTTAATGAATATTTTTCATAACATCTTTGAATACTAAACTTATTTTCCATGTTGAAATAATAATTGGGTTTTTGTCCATGTACAATAAGGGAATGAAGAGCAAAGCCCAGATGAAGGTCAACCCTTGAAGAATATTGCAATTGACATTAATTTTTCAAATCACCCAAGACAACATGAAGTTGTAATGGAAGCCATGATCACATTAAAGCTTCAACTGCATTATACGAAGGTTCATCTACAAACATGTTGGTAGCCATGTTGTTGTTGTCAAATTTAAAAACAATTTCATGGGGTTAACAATGTGTTTATGGATGAATTATTTTCCTTGTTGCATAAAGAATTGCTACCTAAGGGGAATAAGATGCCAGTTTACAATTATGAAACATTTAATTAATTGATTAAAACATTTGGTTTGAGTTATGACTCAATCCATGCATGCCCAAACGGTTGTGTCCTTTTTTGGGACAACTTAAAACAATCACAAGTGTGTCCAAACTGTAATAGTAATAGGTTTGTGGATGGTTCATGGTCCATTCCACAAAAGGTCTCATTTTCCTTTAATTCCTAGGTTACTACGAATGTATAGGTGCAAAACCTTAATTAAGTTACTAGTTTGGCACAAAAATGGATCAAGCTAAAATGGCCTAGTACGAAATGTGCCAAATTTTAAAAGTTGGAAACACATAAATGAAAAGTGGCTAGATTTTGCAAATGAGCCACACAACATTAAGTTCAGGTTGGCATTTGATGGGGTTAACCCATTTGGGGACTTGAGTTCATGCCATTCTACATGGCTAATGATTTTGTTGAACTACAATCTAGCCCTTTGGTTGGTAACTAAATAGTAATTCATGATGTTAACTTCAATTATTCCTAGAATGGAATCAGTAACATCTTCCAATGTGGATGTGTATCTATAGCCCTTAATTGATGAATTATGTGTTGTGGAAAGGTGTGAAAGTTTGGGATGCATATTTGGGGGCAATATATTTAGCTTAAAAATTATGTGTATGTGGAGCATGCATGATTTTCCAAATTATGGGCTATTATTAGGTTGTGTGACAAAAGGTCACATAAGATGCCCACCAAGCACCAAATCTCGTTTTACAAGAAAATTGAAAAAGATTGTATATTGTGGAAGTTGTCATTACTTGTCTAATAACCACCCTTATAAAAGAATGAAAAGTACTTTCAATGGGAAAATATAAATTTGGGTTGCACATAGGAAAATGTTTGCTACAAACACTACTATACAATGGGGCTTGGAACAAGAATCATGGTTGCAAGCTCATTCAAGAAATAAACCCAGTTCCAAACTTGACCCTGTGCACAAATGAGGCATCAAGCAACATAACATCATGTTTTCACTTCCTTATTGTGAGGTAAGTAAACATTGCCGAACCTTGACATAATTTGGTTTGTATAACTATGTCAATTAAGTTAATTTCCTTGAACTTGTTTTCATTTTGTTGTTATTACCATACTAGGTGTCAAACTCCATATGTTTATTAGGTTTAATTACCTTGAACCATAAAACTTCAAGTGTCCTATCATTGCCTTCAAAAATTGTTGTTTAAGAATTGTAACACATTGCCTCATCAAATGCATGTATGTTGGCCAAGGATTTCTGATCTGTAACACTCTAGATGCTATGCATTGTAAAAACCTATATTAAATCCTAATGAAGATTATCTTTGGCATAAAAGACACAACATTTGTCTATGAAGACCTTAAAGAATGTGGCATACAATCACATTTATGGTTACAACATGTTGTAGGAAAGATCATCAAACATTTAGCCTCATATGTGATGTCAAATGAAGAGAAAAATAGGTTTCTATTGGGAAACTTTAAAACAACTTCCAACTATGTATCTTCATTGAAGAAGAGAATTCACAAGGATGGGGATATGAAAGGGATGAAATGACATGATTATCATGTGATGATGCAAGCAATTTCACCATTATGCATGCGCCATCTTATGGCAAAAGGTTATAGGATGGCAATTATTCAAATGTCCCATGTTTTTAAACAATTATGTGCCAAAATTGTGGATCTAGTAGTAATGGGAGTTGAAATGTGGCAGTTACATTGGTATTGTTGGAGTGGGAATTCCCTCTAGCATTTTTTGATATCATGACACACTTGTTTATTCATTTGGTGGAAGAGTTGGAACTATGTGGTCTAGTCCATACACCATGAATGTACCTTGTTGAATGTTACCTCAAAACCTTGAAGGGATTTGTGAAAAATAAAACAAGGCCTAAAGGTAGCATGGCATAAAGTTATGTGTTAAAAGAGGCATTAAGGTTTTGCATAGAGTACTTATAGGATTTTACAGCCACAAGTTGAAGGGTGTGGGATGATAAAGAAGAAATGTGCATGAATGATGAAGTGCTTGAAGGAAATGGGAAAGTGCGACTCTTGACTACAGACCTCCATGACATGGCACATTCATTTGTGTTACAAAATGTGGAATTGATGTTTGAATGGCGCATGTAATTTCCTATACACCCATGTTAAGTCAAACATGAAATCATTTAGTAAATTTGTTGGTATTGTCACAAATGTTAGCCTTGATATAATTACAAATTTGATTGAACATGAATTGGTTGTAAATTGTGAAATTGAAAGTTATAGTTGGAAATTGTGACATGAAATATGCCAAAGAAGTCCAAATACGGAATTAGGAAAAGAGAGAATATTTATCTCTCCAAGGTCAATCTAGAACAAAGGTTGTTAGATTCCCAAATCACCTTAGGGAAGTGCCCCCATTTCCAATGTGGATTTAAAGACCTCCATTGCTATAGCTATAAAAGAAGGTGACATAATTGACAAAGACACCATGCACATGTGCATGCCACCAATGTTTGAAGCCAAATCTTCGAACAATGTGGCCATTTGAAAACCACAATTGTGTTTCAAGTGTAGAAGAACATTTGACAACAAGTGATAGTGGTGTGGCAACAACTTTTGAACAAGAGTGTGTGTTAGGACCAAATGATTAGAGTCCAATTCTTTCAAAATTGGAATATGTGGGATGGGTTGAGGAAATACTAGAGCTAAACTATGAGGTGTTAAACATTGTTGTTTTGTTGTGCAATTGGGTGAAAGTAGACTACATTGGGAGTAGTGCAACAGTGAAATGAGATGAATATGGCTTCACTCTCGTAAACTTTGTTTCCTTGATTTCCATTTCTAACCAATCTTCTACTTTCCCATTGCATGTAAATCAATTTTTTTTTTTAGTGACCCAAAGGAAAGAGGATGGAAAATAATTTTGAAAAAGGAATCGCACAAGAGATGAATAATTGATAAAGTTCAAATTGACTCTACATAGTTTGATATGTTTAGGCTAGAAAACAATGATGCATATGTAGGTCTACAAGCTTTAATCTCCATTGATGAGTCAATTCAACCTACTATAATTATGGGAGGTTTTACAATTATTATTGTGCCTAATGGAGGGGAAGATGATGGAGCAAATAATGAGGAATATGCAACAACTTATAATAGTGATCACTGATGATTAGCATTTCCATTTGCCCAAATGCCAAATTTAATCTACATATTTTAGATTGAACTAGCCTTGGGTTTTCCAAATAGCATAACATAATTTTATGTTATTTCTGTTGGGTTTTATAGCCAAGGATTATCTATGTTGTTTGATTATGTTGTAGGATATTTTAATATTTTCTTGCAATTGATGTTTTTCAAAACTAGTGACATTGTGTTCATCATCATAGTCACATGAACGCAAAACTTCAACAATTGTCTTTTCATAAATTGGTAAAAATATGCTCACTACACTACACACTAGTCTGAACTTAGAAAATGTTTATTTCAATGCTTCAAAATTCATTTGGGAATATTATCCCAAAAATTAATTACACGTGGCAACATAAGTTTACAATGATGACTTAATTCAGTCATATGTGACATGAAATAGTCCATGTCAAAAAACTATTAATAGCAATGTTGACCTAATTTAGTCATATTTCACATGTCATAGTCCATGTTGAAAACCTACTAGTAGCATTGACCTTATTTAGTCATATTGCACATGTCATAGTCCATGTCAAAAACCTACTAGTAGCATTAATGACCTTATTTAGTCATATTGCACATGTCATAATCCATTTCAAAAACTTATTAGTAGCATCAACGACCTTATTCAGTCATATTGCACATGTCATAATCCATGTCAAAAACCTACTAGTAATAGTGTTGACCTAATTTAATCATATTGCACATGTTGTAATCCACGTCAAAAACCTATTACTAGCAATGTCAACCTAAGTTAGTCATATTGCACATGTTATAATCTACATCAAAAATCTATTATTAACAACATCGACCTAATTCAATGACATTGCACACATCATAGTCCACATCAAAAAGTTTAAGATTATTTTTAGTAAATAAAGTGACGTATTTCATGTAAGCAAAAAAAATTCCACGTCTATATGGGGGTGTCCGATGTGACTAAAATGGTAGTAAAAGTTAGTTAAAGTAGACATGTCTACTTTAGGGTTTAGTGAAAAGTGACATGGTCAATCATTATGGAGTGATTAGAGTTGACTCTATAGTCATTGTAGTCACATTGCTAGGGGCATGAAAACCATACTTCTGAAGTAGTGTTTCTACTAGTATTTTAAAAAAACTTTTCACCTAAATTTACTTATTTTGTTCAAATGAAAATATGGACTTGTTGTGGTGCACCCAATGTTTTTCAAAGTCCCACGGCATCTTTTTAAAAAACCCTTAACTTCATCATCTACTACTTGGAAAAAATCCTTTCTAATGTCCTTTAACATCTTTTTTGATGCTTATGGTGTCCCTTGGTGTTCTTTTTGGCACCTTTGTTGTTCCTTGGCATCCCTTGTCACTCCAAAAGAAAATTCCATGCATCCTTTAACATTCAACTTCCCAATGCCCTTGCCATCCCCCAACACCCCTTGTCACACAAGGAAAATACATTTCCACCCTTTTATCCACCAAAACCCTTTGGCATCTCCCACAATCATGCTCCCATCCACATTGTTCTTCATCCACCCTTGTCATCCCCCCTTGCCATTCTCTCCATTTCCCCATCATTTCCCATCATTCCCCACATCATTTAGACATTTTCCACCATTAACCAAACCTAATTGGAACATTCCTAAACCAAAACATCCCATTTCAATCGAATTTTTTGCCAATGATGCTTAGAATTAGGACATCTAGCAAGTCAACGTCCCATCATGGGACATCCCTTCAAAACCTTAGCTTAGCCCTCACTACTTAGTCCTATATTAGTGATTTTTTCATTTTTATTTTCTTATATTGATCAACTAATTGGAAATTACTAGCAAGGCTTATGTGGTAATCGTGAGATGCCTTTATAAAGTTCTTTTCCCATAAGGCTACACCTTCACATGATTATCACAAATAGAAAAGGTGGCATACTTGATCATTAACAAATGACTAAAACCAAATTCAACCAACCACAAACATGCAAGATTGTTTATCATCACTCATGGACAACTTACATCAAATCTAGACATTCACAAACAACTAATAATATCACTTCCTATCTTGGATGGCAAATATCGATTTTGGTCACCAATACAAAGTCAAGATCCAATTTTATTGTTTATAGATGCCCAAGATCAATTTTGATGATGCACTACAACAAAGCAATGGTTTTACACTTATAACATCACAACTAAATTGGCTTTAAAGTCAACTTTATTAGATTCAAATGATTAACAATGTCCATTTTCATTAAGTCAAAAACTAGATATCATGTATGTTATGACTAATAAAAACTATCCATCTCATCAAATTGGACATAATGTTGTATACATGGTGGATGCATGTCTATGTGGATTTTTAGAGATTGACTATATTTGTGAATGAAATGAGTCATTCAAACTATGACATGGATTGCCATGTTTCATATAATGTGATTGAAATGCTACTTTTGATGTTACTTATTTAAATGTGCATTAAAATTACTAAAAAAAAGATAGTACTATGGTTATTGTATTCTTAGATTACATACATTTATGAATGTAATTTCAAAAACCTATGAAATTGTGTAAAATATTTTATTAAGTATTTGACATATGAAATTAATTCCATTTTTGGATTTTTGGAATACGTTTTTTGAAACAATGTAAGGTCTTTAAATTTGAAATTAAAAAAATTGCCATATTAGCTAAAATGATGAAATTAAAGACATATGAATTTTATTTATAAAATTCATAACTAATTTTTTTATGAGATTTAAAAATTAATATTCCACTAAAAGTAGTATACTTGAATTATTCTCTGAATAAAATATTTTAATTTAACTAATTAAATTTTTTGACATCTGTAATGAAAGAAATTATAAAATTAAATGAATTTTTTAATAAACTACATGTAATTAAAATTTTATATTGAATTTATTACCCAAATCAAATTATAGAACATTACATTTGAGTTTTTGAAGTACATATTTTAAATTAATGTAACAAATAAATTAAAAGATACAAATGTAATTCCTCCAAATTGAATAGAATCCCTACATCCCCCTTTTTCCCTTCTATCTCACTTATTTTCCTATATGATTTTTGATAATTCATCATTATTTATGTCAAAACTCAAAATTGCAAGGGAAAGGAATTCAATATATACTTTTGAAAGGTAGGTTACTCAATTACTTTCCAAATGGGTCTCTCTAATAATGGCCTCAAACTTTATGTGAACTAATACTTACAAGTGGAATCCTATTGCAAATGTTCAACAAACTGCAAACACCCAAGTTTCCACAACCATGGAAGGCATATCTATTCTTCACTAGGGTAAAAGTATGGTTAGATGGTTCATTTTTTACATTTTGAAAGGTCCATGTCTTGCGCTAATTTAGTTTTTTAATTATAATAATTATCAAACTATAAATCCTATAATTATCCCCTATAGTTTTGGTTAAAAATATTGGTGAACCACCTTATAAATATCAATAAACATGTGATTGGTCAAAAAATCTATGTGAAAAATCGGAAATTCCAATGTGAAATTGAAAACAATGATGGAAAATTATGAAAATCATGGCATTTAGTTTTTTTGTAAATCACAAATTTCTTGTATTGAGAAATTTTGAATGCATTTTACTCTTAAATTCTTCATTTGATGGTGGCCTGTTTTTAAATTTTTATTTTGAAACTACTATTACATTTTTTTTGAGTTCACGTTTTTTGTTTTATGTGTGATAAACATAGTGTCATCATTTAAAAAGTCAATTATGAATCCATTCTTTCTTTAAAACTCATCCATAATTTTCAATATGATTCCCACTAAAGTTTATATTGCAAAATGGATAATTAAAAAATTGACAATCTTAATGTTGAATATGGCTTTACGTTTTAAATTTACCTATAATCCAAAAAAACTCCAATTGTGATAGTCCAAATAGTCTTCCTAACTATGCTTTCCCACGCCACATTAGCAATATTTTTGGAGGTCGATGCAAACAAATGCAATTTGATTTTTCCATAATCCTCTTTACAATTGGCTTTGAAATCTTTTTGGATCATTTTCATATCTTGCCCATTCCTCACCACATTGACATTTGTTTGGAGGATGCATTTGATTTCCCCATAATTTTCTTTATAATTTTTGTGCAAAATTGTGTTCATGTCTTACCCATTTTTCAAGTCAAATTCACATTATCTTTTGAAATGATGATGAATTTTGATTTCTCTTTAACTTTTTTTGAAATGGATTTTTTTGAGATCTTTTTACATGAAACAAAACATTCATGTTTATTTCAATCAAAGTTTAGGTCAATGTTGACAACCCACATGGTGCCATGGTACCATTGGACCTAGGCAGCTTTCGCACACAAGTGATGTATAATTGATATACTTTAAAATTTGAACTTTGGCATATAATTATTTATTCTAGAATTTTTGATAAGTAAGGAGTATAATTATTAACTACACAATAACTATCACAAGTTTCCTATTATTTTTGTGGTTAGCTAGTTCACTGTTAGGAAAAGGAGATAAAGCAATAAACATATAGGCAAGTCAATAAACATAGACAATTCAAAATAATAAAATAGGCAGAACAATGTGACAAAGTAGGCAAATTGATATGGCAACATATCGCTATGACAACACAATCTAGTCAAATTGTGGCAAGTCAAATTGCCAGATTATTAGGTAGTTATAATTGTTTTGTGGGGAGTATAAAATACATTTCGACTAACTTGCAGGGGGTTCGAATGTTGATTGTTTATATGTTTATGTTAATCTTTTAAGAGAAGAATTAAGCAAAGGAGTTATGAGAGGAAGGAAGGGAGAAAAACATTGTAGAGTTTCATGGTTTATGGAAATATTAAAGATGCTCTTTTTTCCATTCTTTGTGCTTTAGTATTGTATGTGGATTTAATTGAATGACTCTTTAGACTTAGAAAGGATTGAATGTTGTCCTAGTTAATATGTTTATATGGTACTCATGCTGATGGAGTGGGACAAGGACTAAGTAGTGATATAAAGGTAGTTAATGTATTCATGGAAAATCAAATTTAACATCTGAAAAATTACATCACTAACATTCAACAACCATGTTGGGGATAATTCAATTTGTTGTTGGGGAAATTGGAGGATTTAGGATGTAATTTCTTCAAATTCATGTGAGATCTTTCCACATTACAATTAAGTTAATGGAAATTGAAAAAGGGAAAGTGGAAATTGATTTGGGATTTTGCTTGATACATGTTCTTTATAGGGTATTACCTTGTGGATACGTAGATTTAATGCGTGTTTATAGAATTGAAAAGAAAACATAGTAGAGTAAATAAGATGATTGTTTTGGGGGCTAAACAAGTATTATTTTTCCAAATTTATTCATTTATTATGAACAAGACATGGCAAAATCAATGATATTTTTGGATTATTATAATAATGTGTATGAAAGGCATTATGAAAAATGGTAGATTATGACTCTTGTTGAAAGAGAAGATGAATGGATGAAAGAAATTATAATTGTAAAAGAAGTTAAACAAAGATTAAAAATAAACTGTAGTTATGGGTGGAATTTTCAGAATTATTTATATATGCCAAGGAATGCACCAGAATTAAATGAGTGGGGTAATTTTAAAGAAAAATTTAGAACATCACCTGAAAACATACAAGAATTGATTATTAAGAAAATACATGGTGGCATAGTGGTGTGGTGTATACAACATAGATCATTAATTATTGATGCTACAAAATTGACAAAATATAGAAGATGGTTACCAATAAATGTATGCATAATCACATTAATTCTTATAAAGAAAGTCTTTGCAACACATCATTTGATTCAATTCCTTGACAAAAGAAAATTAACTAAACCCAACATTAATGCATTAAAAAAAAAATGGATGTCAAGTGATATGTTTTGGGCACCTAGGTCTATGGGTTCTAAATATGTCATGAGGACAAGAGGGAGTGAGGAATACATATCTAAAATAATTCAATTAGAAGAATTTTTGTCTATAATCATATTCCAGAATTATATGGGAATTGAAAATTGGAAGTAGAGTAAAAATGGTTATAATAGAGAAAATGGAATTTCTATTTGGAGCCTATGTCGGATAGAGATATAAAAAGAGAATAGAATAATAGATTGAGATGCTGGAGAAGAGAGAATCAAAAGGATGTTACAAAGGCTATTATTGTAGCTCAACAATCTATTACATAGAGTATTTGGAGAGGTCTTGGCACAATCTTTAATTCACTAGTAACATATCAAGTACTTCAACTTGTAAAAGAGGACACTAGTAGAAAACCCCCCTTTTTTAACCAAAACTTTTCAACTACATGACATTTGTAACTATGTTTCAACTGAATTTTTTAAATTTTTAAATAAAATTATGGCAATTACTAATTAAGTTGATTTGTTTACTATATTGGTATATAGTTGAAAGCATTTTTCAACTGTGTGGTCATTTGTCGAATATTCCCGACATCAACAATGTCTCCAAGTTGAACTTCCAACTATGTTGCTAAACAATGTGAAGCATGTTTCAATTAAGGGGTCATTTTTGTAATATTCTTGACATCTAAGGTTCTTTAGTTAGCACACAGTCAAGACATTGACTAGTGTTCAACTATTTTGGATGATAAAATGTATTTAAAAATGGATGATAAAATGTACTAGAGGATGGATGAAATACAGTCTTGTTTGTAACTATCTCTTTCAACGAAGTTAAAAAACTAATAGGCAAGTTTAATTTCATACATATAATATTGTAATATTTATTTAAAATTATGATAACATTAAATTACATGTAAATTTTATTTCTATAAATGAATGGTTTTTTTTGTGCATATAAATATTAAAATTTAATTCAAAATATGTTAGGTTTAATGTTTATGTTCAGTACACATGTAATTTATTATTTCTATGTAGATCATTACAACATATCAAGTATTGATACATAGTTAATAATATTGTGCAACTATAATGTTTATTCATTTCTATACACATGATATTTTAATATTTGTTTAAAATTATGATAAAAACTCATTAAACACTAATGTACCCTATGTCATTGGCCCAAGTTTGAATGCATTCAATTGAATTTTCCTTCCAAACCCATTTTTGCAATTTGTTTGAATTTCCAACAACAATATGTACCCACCAAAAATTCAATAATATTGTTCACATTTTAGGTCTCAATTACAAAATTGAACTTGGTGAGGGCTTTCCAACAATACCAAGAACGCCCCCAAGTTCCAATATAGTTTTCAATTTTGGTTTCTCAAAAAATTCAATGAAAAAATGGTTCAATAATCAATGGATTCCACATTGTAGCTCCAAACATTCTATACCAAGTCATTGCACCCCTATTCATTGAGAACTTTTTGATGACAAGTTCCATGAAATAACCCAAGACGTTGTGGTTTGGAAGATATCATTATGACAAAACAAAACAAACTACCTTCGTTCGTGGATAAATAAGGTAACATATGTTGTTGGCCCCAAATGTGAACACACTCAATTCATTTTCCCTTTTAAACCCAATTTGTTGTAATTTGTTTGAATTTTCAACAACAAAATTCAGTCAAAATTCAATATCTTTCACACCTTAAATATAAAAATTATGAAATAAATTTCATTAAATTTAACTTAGCAATTACTTTCCAACAACACCAAGTGTACCTTTGGATTTGAGTAAAATTTCTATTTATGATTTTATTAATGTTTATTAAAAATATGGTTCAATAATCAATAACCTTTGCATTGTAATTCCAAAACATTTCAACCCAAGTCAGTGCACCCCTATTCATTGTTAGGTTTTCAAAGATATCAATAACATTATATAAAGTAATTTGGTTTAGGAAATTTCATGATAGAATAAAACAAAACAAACTCTCTACCTTCATTAATATATTAAATTATGTGTAAATTATCTTTGTATAAAATTAATGGTTATGTATGATGCAAATATTTTTTGTGCACACAAATAATAAAATTTGATTGAAGGAAATTTAAGGAAATTTTGAAATATAAATTTGTAATAATGTGCATGTTCAATACACCTAATTATTATTTATATGTAAATTGGATTTTAATTTACAACATATCAAATAATGATACATAATTAATATTTTTTGTGGAACTTTAATGTTTATTAATCTTTACAGACATGATATCTCAATATTTTTTTTAAATTGCAATAAAAATTCATTAAACATTAAACTACATGTAAATTTTATTTGTGGAAATGAATGTTTATGTATGATGCAATTTTTTTTGGTGCATATAAATATTAAAATTTAATTTCAAAATAGAATTTAAGGAAATTTTGAAATATAAATTTGTAATAATGTAAGTTCAATATATGTAAAATTATTATTTCTTTGTAAATAAAATTTCAATTTATAACAAATCAAGTAATGATACATAATTCACAATTTTGTGGAACTTTAATGTTTATTCATTTTTATACATATGATGTTTTAATATATTTTTTAATTACAATAAAGATTCATTAATTATTAAGATACATGTAAATGTTTTTTGTATACATGAATGATAACATGTATGATGAATTGTTTTGTGCATATAAATATTACACATTAATTTGAAAATAAAATTTAAAGAAATGATGAAATATAAGTCAATTTAATAACGTGTATGTTCAATACATGCATAATTTATAATTTCTATGTAAATTCAATTTTAGCTTACAACATATCAAGTAAGGATATTTACTTAATATTTTTTTGAATATGTTCAATACATGTGTAATTTATTATTTCAATGTAGATTCAATTTTAGTTCACAACATATCATGTAATGATACATAATTAATGTTTTTAGAATTCTAATTTTTATTCTAATTTTTTCTATTAGTTCGATATTTTTCATTTATTAAAATTATTTATTTTTAATATATTATTAAATTATAATAATTTTTAGAATAATTAGTAAAGATACTTAATAAATTATCATATAATTTCAGAAATTATTTTTATTTAACACTAATATACTATAAAATATTTTTTAATTTCATATTTATTATACTAGGTCATTTTAGAATTCCAAAAAGTTAGATTAAAATAGGAATAAAAATAGTTAAATAACTAGCCTAACCTAATTACTAGCTACAATATTATTATTAATGTTATTGTTGTAGTTGTAGTCAATTATTAATTATCACAACATTATACTAATTATTATAATTAAAATATCATCTAAATTTTATTATTGAATATTTATATTTGAGTTAATTATTTGTTTTATGACATGTTAATAGGAATTTATAATGAATTTCGAATTTTAAAAAATATTCAGTGATAATTAATTATTTAATAGATAAATACATTTAATTTCTGATTTTAAAAAAAATTAATCACCATATTATTTAATAAACGATGATAATATGTTTAATTGTTTAATTATACAACTATATAGTTAAAAATAGTTGATGAATAATTACTATAAGTAATTAAAGTAAGTAGCTAGACCTAAGCTAAGTAGATTATTAGTTTAAGTCCAAGCCTAACTAAGCTTAGATTAGCTTATACAACTAGATTACAATTATTTGAGTTGCAATTAGGTTGCTAGGGTAGACAATAAATGGTATTCTATCACCAAACACTTTCAAGTTTTCCCTCATTTTAACACCAAATTGAACATTTTTTATATCATTGGAAGCATAAAACAAAGAGCTACAAATGTTCTTTGAACATTAAAAGGAAAGGAACAAAGTAGAAAACATAGGAAAAGAAAGAGTGACATTTTGTCTCAAATTTTGTCTCTAGACCCCCTTTACTTCCAACAACTATATTTTGTTCATTTCTCATTCATTTTGAACAATTTCAAAGGCTACAAATGCGCTATCTCAAAATCTATAAAATTTGTTTAAAGTGAAAAGTCAAAAAAATAATAGTTGAAAAGCTTAAGCTTCAAAATCATACTAAACGTTTGTATATGAAAAAATCCAAAGCACAACCCCCTTCATTTTGAAAGGGCATATCTTGTTCATTTTCTATTAGATTGTAACGTTTTTTATTGTTTTAAATTTCAAAAAGAACAAAGCATGGACAAAAGAGTTATAATGATCCAATATTGTTAAATGTTCAGTGATAGGTGTGTTTCCCCTAGGTTACAACCAAAACTTTTATCCCATATTGTTTGGTTTCCATTCCGTGAATCCAAACTATATAAAGGAGTGCACTAGGATTATTAGAAAACATAATAAACATGAAAATTTAATAGCCATTTGGGATGAACCAATCAAAAAGGTTCAACCTTAAAGGCTAAACCAAATGAAATAAGATTTCATTTATTAATTGCCATGTGGTTTAGGTCTAGGCATAACATAGGTGCCTAGATCTAGCCCTAATTTAAACCTAGATTAAATGGCTTATGTTTAGGTTTAACCTAGGTGCCTAGGTTTAGACCTAACCTATGCTTAGGCACCATTTGGTTTAAACTATTGGTGTGGATGTGCCACATGTCATTTAGCTATTTCTTGACCCCAAAATTTGTGAACATGCCATGTGTCATTTAACTATTCATTGACCCCACATTTTATGAATGTGCCACATGTCAACATTATCAGTGTGCCACGTGTCACCAAACCATTAACCAAATGTTTGATTTACATAATTGCAACATAGTCAAAATGTACAACTTACATAGTTGTAACCTAGTTGAAATTGTAATTATATTTTTGGCTAATGTCATGCTTTGGTAAACAGATGAAGTTCATCCATTAGTCAAATGTAGTTGACAACACCCTTCTACTATATTGGTATAGCAATTTTCAACTAAATTGGTAAGTAGTGCCACATAATGGCTATTGGTGTGGTGTTGACACGTGGCATACACTTTCGACTGTAATTTCACTCTCAACTTGTACTTTTCAACATTACTGGTTAACAATTGCAAAAAATAAATTGTAACTATATGTGTAGTTTTTTACTTGGTTTATAGTTGAACAATAGTTGAAAATGTAGTTACAAAAGGAGGGGTTTTCTATTAGTGGGAAATGGTAATTACTATTGCTCAAACTAATGTTGAAGAAGTAAACAGATCAATAAGTGATGAAACTCAACAATCTACAAAATGGGCTCACTAAACATTCATCATGAATATCAAGAACCAATTGAAGAATTGAATATGTTGTTATTGAATACACCAAAAAATATTGTCAATGCATTTGGAACAATCGACTAGGTGATAGAAGAGGGGTGGTCTCGAATACCAAGATGGCAAGTTGACGAAAAATCAGTAAGAACTCTGAGCTACGATGGAACTAGTGACCAACCACTCAATAGAGAACTATTTGAAACAACATAAGAACTTTGTCAACTTGACAACCAAGAATTGTTGCAAATAGTGATGAACATGAATCCACTCATGGTTATCGTACTTGCTAATGTTTTGTGCATTCAACTACCAAAATATCATGACACTGATGATCCCATTATACATATTCGACAACTAACTAAAGTTTGTGTGATTAATGGAAAAGATATAGACAATTGTAAATTATAATACTTTCCAAATTTTTTTAGAAGGAGAGTTGTTGATTGGTTTGCCAGGTATGAAATGACTCATCCAATGGCAACATGGGGTGAAGTATAATGGGCTTTCATCAATCGATTTCGTGAGATTTGTAGTGAAGGACAAGTGGCTACAACTTTAAGATATGCAAAACAAAAGAAATATGAGTCTATAGAAAATTATTATGACAAATTTTTGCAACTTTGCGCAGTTATTCCATAGCAACCACATGATACTTATTTGAGAAAAAGTTTTAAAGAAGGATTGAAAACCAATGTCAAAATGGCCATTATAAATATGTTGTGAAAAACTTTGGCAAAAGTAGCAAAGTTGGCAATTATGATAGAAGAAAAGATGCCAATAAGAAAGAAAAGTATAACAAGATATTACCAAGACTTTAATAGTGAAGAATTAGAAAATTCTAATGAAGAAAAAAAACGAAGACCAAAGAAGAAAGAAACAAAAGATCACTTTGAAACTATTAGAGGAGGTGTGTATTGTCAAAATTGTCATAATGAAGGACACCTTACAAAAAAAATGTAAATTATTGAACAAATTTTGTTAGATATGTAAATAGAATGATCATAATATTAATCAATGTCCCAATAAAGCAGTGTTTGGAAGATTTCCTTTGAAGGAGATTGTTCTACTACATGTGGTATAAGCAAAAACCCAATTATGCAAGAGTAGAAAAAACTACATGAGTACAACACACCAAATAATCAATTTGGAAATTGACTATATAATTCAAGACCAAATGGTCATGACTAGCAAGGCAATGGTCGGAAGAATCAAAATAACTAGTATAACCAGCATGGTTATAATCAAAATAATAAATTTCGGCAAAATGGAATGAGGTGTTTTTGTTATAGTAAAAAAGGACATGTAAACACTAATCGTCTTGTGTGGAAGAAAGTAATGGAAAAGGAAGAGAAGAATTCCAAACCGAAAGTTGGAATAAATGTTGCTATGGTCGAATGGGATTAGTTAGTTATTGATGTGTGTGTGACCACGCAAGGTCAAAAGGCAAATATGCTAGTACAAGAGCCTCTAGAGAAAGAGGTCATTCCTACAAGCGGTCGACAAACCAAATGGGAAAAAGAAACGAAGGTTCATTTGGATGTAGTCGAAGAACTACAAAAAATTCAAGAGTTTGAAGATAAAACCATTGAAATAGAAGCGTTACTGTGAATCATGGATTATAATACCACAAATTGTTAAGCTTTAGTTCCATAGTTTTCCTTAGTATTAATTATTTGAATCCTGATAAACCTCCAAGTAATAATTATTAAGAGTTGAATTAGCCTTTGGATATTTCAACGTAGAAGACTCTTTTATTTAAATTGATGCAAGGCTTAGTTAATTTTAGGACCTAGTAAACCTTTTTAAATGCATTATCATTTTATGTTGTAGAGAAGGGAAAGGGGATGTAGAATTAGATGTGATGTATTGATATATTGGGAATACAAGCCCATAATTAACAATAACATTTCGTCATGACAATATTAAATTAGTTTGTAGAATAATCTTCAAACATGAATGATGTACTTGAAAGATTTCAAGAATGTAATCCTAATACATCTTTATTTAGTCTTCATTTCTATTAGACTTTTAAATATAATCAAAATCAAACTTCAGTATTAACATTTCCACCTGAATGGCTTGAGGTGAATTATAACTTAGTAAACAACTTAAAGGGATAAATCACAATTGCAAAAACTCCAGAACGCGACGAATGGTGCGAGTTAGGTATTCAGCTCAATGCTCCATGGAAAGGGGATTAATTGGGCCTTGCAGCCAACGATAATGGCCATCACCTGGGAACCCAAGTTCGATAATGAAAAAGAACATCGTCGTATTCATATTGACACTCTTCAAACCTTTCTAGTGCGGCTCCACAAGCAAAAACAAATTCTAAATAGATTACTAAGGCATGTGGGTTAGGAGGCAATCGACGATCCCATGCCGAACGATCGACTTGAATGCGCACCATTCTTTTGGACGATTTTTCTTTGCACAACCGTTGAGAAACATTCATGTCAAGCAATGCTTCTTCAAGCTCTTCCTTTTATACTAGTGAAACTGGAGGATTCCAGGGCGTAGCAACATTATCTGCCATGACTAAATTCTCACCTGCATCAACAAAAACCAAAAAGGTAGTAGAAACAATGTGGTACTTGCGTTTAAAAGGGGTTGAAGCTTTTTTATTTAACAAATTAAGGTAGGCGTAAGGTGTGGGAGTGACAATGGAACCTCATGAAAATTCGAACATCCTAGATCTAATGGATTCATCGAACCCTAATTTCAATGGTGGATCTAAAATTATGTGGTGGTTTTTGTGATGCAAATTTTAATTCCAATTTGCTATGTACTACATAGTTAATTAGTGCATGGAAGAAAAAATAAGTAGGGGATATCAAAAGAGTAAATGGTATGCGGGGATGTTACTTCAACCATTGAATTAATTTAGTCAAGTAAGGATTCAAGGATGTTTACTTGTTACTACCCATAAATTGTCCTAATAGTTAGTTATTTGAAATAATTAAGATGAAGAAGTAGGATGTGAGGGTCAACAAACGGAAGGGATAAGGATCAAGCTCAAGAACATCATCAAAATATCCAAGATAAAGGGAAGGATGAATCCTCCAATCCCATTAGTCATGAAGATTGTCATCCTATTTGATTGGAGGATGGAATATTTTTTGTGTCTCATTGGGCCTAAGAATTCTCATCCTAAAATCAATTAGAGGGCAAATCATTTTCAATTCTCATTGGCTCTTAAAGGATGAAAAGGCCATTGATTAGAAGGGAGGATTTCGAAGCTTCCATTGGACAAGGGGAACAAGCTCAAGGAAAGGATATGGAGGCTTACCAAAGGAGAGGGGAGTCTTTTGGGTTGAGGAAAGGGAAAAGGAAGAAAAGGAATGTTGCCGGAAGTAAAGGGGGTTGAAATTGTATGTTTTTTCCTCAATCTAAGCAAAATGATTCTTAATCCCAAGGCTTAACTCTTGATCAAAAAAAAAAAAAAAAACTTATAAGATTTTGTAACATGGCCCATTTTAAG
>Ga0209611_10004087_pt1 | contig 25045 bp, 15 predicted proteins | sample S1TSphgellanicum_3_FD_187693 | JGI IMG/M metagenome (GOLD analysis project Ga0209611, IMG submission 187693) | Host-associated microbial communities from peat moss isolated from Minnesota, USA - S1T2_Fc - Sphagnum magellanicum MG (SPAdes) (version 2) | ecosystem: Host-associated > Plants > Peat...
AAAAAAAGTGTTTAAATTTGGTGTAATTTGACATAATTTTATTGGCCATATTGATTTTTGTATCATGTTACAATTGTTGTGTTCAAGACTAAAATTCAATTTTTAGAAATCTTAAAGGCCATTAAAATTTTTTATTAAAATAAAAAATTAAATTAACCTTGTATTTATTACAATTTGGTTTCTTTTAGAGGATTTTTTGAAGAGTATATTTTTGCATGGTGAAATATTTGAGTTTCCATAATTCTTCTTTTGCCTTAAAATACTTTTTAATGTAAATGGCAAGGCCAAAGTGTGACAAACCCCTTGTTTAAAATAAAACCACAGTCAAACCATGTGGCAAGGATACATAGTCCAAGTGCACACAATGTGCCACACTTACATTGGGAGGGATATGTAGTGTCCTATGTCTCACTTTAGGTTTTGCCAATTCCTCTTGTGATATGAACCAATAGTGTGGGAACGCTACAACAAATTAAAACCAATAGTGGACAAGACCGGTTATGCGTAGGATAGCCCTTGAAATTGGGGGCATTCCCCGCAAATTAAAGGGGCCCTTGAGGTGGCAGTCTAGGGAAGGACCTCAACTTGGAATGCACCCATCTGAGGGCATTATCCCACATAATAACTTGGAAAAAAAAAATCTTGTTTTTCCCTATGATACCCATTGGATATCATGGAGAAGACATGACCGAAAGTGTCTTAACAAGCAAAATACCTTCAAAGCGGTAATATTAGGAGGCAATATCACCGTAAATTTGCCTAACACTAAAAACATTTGCTAGGTAATTAGTTATTATGCTATGAAAAACAAATTACTGACAAGAAAATTTCCAAAAAAAAAAATTTCATTTCCAAAGAGAAAATTTCAAAATTCAAAAAAGAAGTGATTTTGGAGGGTTTCAGTTGCCAAAAAATGAGGGGTAAAAAATAAAAAATAAAAATCACCAAATTCATATATGTGGTCTCATTGTGTAGCCAAAGATATACAAGGATGATGAAAAGATTAGTAGCCTACTCTATTTCTGTTTTATAACCGAATTTGGTTGAATCTTCCTATGGATGATTAGTCACTTCTTTTACATCTTCCTATGGATGATTGCCATTTTGACTACAAACAAGGCATCACAAACACGCTGGCCCTGCCAATAGCTAAAATGTTGTACATCTTACCTACTGTGTCCACAGTCTGAACACCAAAACAATCTGTTCCAATCTAAACAGTCTAAAAACTTTCACCAAAGAAACTAGTTCACCTAATGTGAAACCGATTGTAATAAGGTAAAACTTTCAAAAGTTGGATCCAATGCGATAGTCCCTGGGCAGGGCCCAACAAACAAGAATTCCTAACAAAACCACTTATCAAAGAGGAGGCACTGGTAGAGAGCCCATTAGGTAGCCTACTACCATCTGATGAAATAGTAAGCATCTTTTGCATCAGTGGTGCTAGCTAGGCTAAATCATGAACCTTTTGTTTTCAAATGGGTATTCGAGGGAAAACAGATTGGTACAAGAGGACAGACCAAAGTAACAAATGCCATGAGAGGAGGGAAGAACATTAATGAGGCTTCCATTTGTGATCATCACCCTTGGAAGTACCTACAGAAACATAGATAGGAGCCAGAGATAGTTTAATTCAGTCATTAATGATGATGAGCATGATGCTAACTTCCAGCCCATAAAGCACTCTGAAGAACAACAACAAAAAAGTAGCTGCCTAATAAAACACTCTGTAGGTAGTATGAACCTGTTCAAAAGTTTTTTTTTTTTAAGTTAAAATATTTTTTTTGAAATAAATAAATAAAATTTTAAAGTCCAAACCATACCTGGGTCACTACTCATTACCATAAAGGTTAGCTAAAGACTAACTAAGTTAGGTAGGTGGCAACTTTGAGTACCTATGCCCCCATACTGTATTTGCCAAATTGCCATTTTTTGCCTGACTACTTTCTAAAGGCTATTGCAAGCCATCAACCTACTAAGTCTTAGCATTCTCACTGAGCTTTTTTTTATTGCTGAAACTAGAAATTGAAATGCAAAAATGAAGAGATTTTTGGGATTTTCAATTTTCAGAAACTGAAAGGAGAAAAAATAAAGAAACTCCTTGGATTTTTATACATGGTTCAAGTAGGTGGCCAAAAACATAGAATGATGTTTAAATTATTTTATTTTCATATTTCATTTTATGGCCAAACTTGGCTAAATCTTGCTATGGATGGTCACAACTCACCACTTTGGCTACATCACAACATTGACCCCAAAAAAACACTAATTCTCACACCACACAACCAAGTTGAAGGGGTTTATACAGCCTATATAGCTCAGATAAAAATTCCCAGATTTATATAATTATTTTTCAGTGTGTAACAATAAACATAAAAGGTTGATTAAATGTTTATATTTCATATCTGGTTTATAGGGAGATTTGGCTAAATCTTTCTAGGGTCAATGGTCATTTTTTCCACATCTTCATATGGATGATTACCAATTAAGCTTCATAATAAAATTCCTAAAACAAACACAGTTACTTACTTGCCCACATAGAAACCACTTATGTTCCCTATCTACTAGATAATGTTACTCACCCACTTATTTAAGGTGCATTCACACATGGTGTTAAGGACTCTAGTATTAACTCGCCTAACACCAAGCTAGTCATTTAGAACCTAAACCTATTTACCACGAAGATTTTATGTGAAGCTAACATTCACTTTATATTAAATAATCACCCATTTAACATTGGGTGCCACCTAAGATGCCACCTAGATTTTCACTTATCACTGACTTAACACTAGATGTGAATGCACCTTTAAAATATAAGTAAAGATACTTAGATAAAATTTCCTTACTTTGCAGACCTCACTCAAAGAGGGGATAAGGGGGTGAAAAGAGGCCCAAAGACAGGGTGAAGACAGGATGACTTTAAGGAACACTCTTTAAGAAAGGTTGTTTAGTCCTTGTGTGCTTCCATGGAGTTGTGGTACCTATGTACATCTCACTTGCAATGGAATGATTGATCTGAAGCTGTTGATAGTGCTTTATCAACCAATCCACAGAAAGATGGTACTTACTACTCACCCAGCTTCTGCACAAACAATGAAATATCATATTGTCATAAAGGGCTGTAAATAAATACTTTGCCTGACAAAAAAAAATTTAAATAATATATTAATGTCATGCAAAAAGGAAAATTTGACATTTCTGACCAATTTGAAAGTTTGCTTGCAAAAGCTGAATTTTGTCATAACATGTCAACAATAGTCGCAACCTGTGGAGAGTGTTTTTTTGTAAAAGCTATTTATTTAGCTACCACAATTTTTCAATGTTGGATGGTTATCTCTTTTCCAAAGAAAGAACCAATGGGTAAGTGTTGGGTAACCCTTTGATCAATGATTCTCAAGAAATTAAAGAACCAGTTCTAATGCTCAATTTGTGTTTTGCAAGAATTATAGAACTGGTTTCGACTTTTGATTGGGTAATTATCATAGGCAAGTACCTAGGTAAGGAATGTAAGTGTTTATTACATTACCCTCATGACAATTTTGTCATTAAATAATCTTTAAAATAGTGGAATAACTTTTGGACAAAATACGAAGCCGAGGTGTTGAAAACCATCATAATTATCATACACTACAACCTGAATGATTTCACTACTCATATGACAATATCATATTAGATCATGAAAAATAATAATCTTAAATTTATGAAAGCGAATTAGTTTTTGAAAATATATATATTCGTTTTGTCCATGTGGAAACTGACCCTAGTCTAATAGGTAGACAAGTAGGTAAGGCATTTCGTGACTACCTAGTAAGTAGGTAGTTGCATGTGGATGGTTAGAACATGGTTAGAACATAGCTAACCACCATGGTTACATACGGGATATCAAAAAGTGTTCCTTGTAAATCAATTTTGAACTAGGTAGTGGTGTATTTGTTACTAGAGTCAGTTCTTGATTATAGAAGAACCACTTCCAATGAAATAAGTAGGTTCTGCTGCCTAATGAAAAATACTTAGCCCTAGGAATGACTTGCCAAGAACGGCTCTCTATTTTTCATGTAATGATTTCATTCAAGCAGGTCCGATCTTTGACATGCTAAGCTCACATTAATGCTGTTTAGAGTAGCTCATCACTTCCTGACAAAGGATAGCAGAACTGCAACATGACAAGCATTTATTTAAAATTTGAATAGAAGTGTTCATTTAGGTATCAGAAAAAGGAAAAAATTTATGGAAAGAGTGTGCAACGCAGGGTTTTATTTTTATTTTTTGGGCTAAATTTAGTCAGTTAAGTTGGTAAAAATTTCCAAAATGGCCAAAAATATGTGGTTTTCTCTAAAGAAAATTATTTTATGAACAAGCGCCAGAATTTTCTATGAGTTTTTAGCATATAGCCAAAAATGTGAAGAACATTTCAACATTTTTACTTTGCTATCGTATTTATGGCCAAATTTGGCTAAACTGTCTGACAGATGATGGCCACTTCAGCTACATCACAAAACTGGAAAACAAAACAATGAGAGGTCTCAGAAAGTGCTCTTAAATGCCACATCATGTTCCCATGGAATCTGCTATCATTTTCCATTATGTATGAAACTAGACTTTTGCCACTTGAGCAACATTGAAATGACAGACATGTCTATGGAAGTTTATACAACATGATTTGCTTTAGTATGGATGTCAGAATTGCTGAATTGGGTAGGTGCCTAGCCTCTGTATCCCTTGGATTGTGGAGAACAAAATGTCTTTTCAAAGTCTGGAATCCTTGAAACAAGTCTTCAATCCCTTGTAACTAGGTAGGTCCCCCTTCTCCCATGGTTGCAAGCATGTCTTAGGCCCACTTTAGATGAGGTCCAACATACAAATTCCTAGGAACCAATTTGGACTCATTTCAAGCAAATTGAATCCTTGAGTTGGACCCTGCCTTGGACTTCATTCCCCAGTGTAAATCCCTTAAGTAGTAAGTAAAGATGAAGGCAATGAGCTTTATGGGGATAAGGGCGCATCCAAGGCAAAGCTTAGAGAGGGCCCAATTCCAGTGAAGCCTGCGGCCGAGGGCTTTACCATACATAAAGACCCATCAGATTATTATTTTTAATGTCCCCCTGACACTTGGTGGGTATCACAAGAAAAACATTAAAAATGAATGTAAACATTTTGAAATGCCCACCCTTCATGTAGGAAAAATTATGCTTAAAAACATGCCTTCCTAATACACTAGAAACATTTGACAAAATCTTAACACTTTCATAATGTTGATCATGTTTTGTGCTTCTGGTAGAAATTCAACTCCACAATCGGCCACCAATGCCAACAACTCCGAGACAATGATTGCTCAAAATGCCAATCACATTGCCAGCACATTGCTAATTCCAATACCCAAATAACTACTTTTAAAATTATCTCTGGGTTTTTTAAGTTGTTTTTGTTTCGCTTTTAATTTTTTATACTTATTATCTATGTATTTGTGTATCTTGGATTTTTAAACAAGTGGAACACATCCATTGTAGAAAGGAAAACAAGACATCAAAAGCCAGAGGGACACCCCCAACACACGGCAATGGCCAACAATACAGTAATATTTATTGTCTGAGGTAGAACACATAACCGCTTATCAAAGATTTCATGCTTCAAGGATTCTCTTTTTTTATTGAGCAGCATTCTGCGTTTTTCGGTTATGTAATCAAGTAGGCTAATGGCATCTCATCTTTCCAACACCATTGTTCTGGATCAAATTTCAAGTCCTCTAGGCACCCATGGAATAGGTGATAGTGATGCCTTAGTTGGGCCTTTTTTCAAGGAGGAAACACGAACTTTGTGCCACCTACTAGTGACCAGAAGCTAACTCTTCATACCCATTTTTTTCTAGCCGCTTATAGGGTGCCAATACTCACATTGAGGTAGTACACTAGAATGTCCACGGGGATGGTGAGGGTTTCAGTTTCACCAGAACATATGGGATGAAACCTGACAGAGGTGCACCTAATCAGATCAGGGGATGAGCTTGTGTTGTCAAGATAGAGAGCTAGCCATTCTCCAGACCCAATTTGCTATGTGGGGGAGCATTAGAGCTCGGTTTTCCAACATTCAGGCAGTTCTATTTTTTCCCAAATGAAGCATCTGCTCTACTCCATTTGGTAAGCTTAGTTGGCTTCAATCCAACTGTTGCATCAATTGATTTGGGAGCTCCAAAGGTCTCCTACACATTGCAGGCCCCTTCAATGTAGTTGCTCAACTTTTATTACCAGAACTCCAAATTCCTGGCCTTCAAATCTTGTAGACTACCAAATTTTCACCTTCTTGATCGCTTCAACCAACATGGGGGGTTTGGGTGGATTGAATTGTTGAAGAGCTTCCAAGCCCTAGCTATTCAATTCGAGATCCTAAAGCCTGCTATAGAGTGATGTCTTTGAACAAAAAACCATTGAATGTCAAGGGCCCCTTTCGTATGTTTGGAAGGCCATGTCCTATTCATGCAAGCTCTCAAGAGTAGTTTGAGGTTCAACTCACCAGGTTCAATTGCCAAGAAAATCCATTTGCATAGCAAGATGTTCATGGTTTCTTTTGGGTCTAAGAAGTTCAGACCTCTCATTTTTTACTCACACAACAATTTGCCCAACAAACTATGGTGCATGTACAATGTTCCATACATAGTTCGTAAAGAGCTCCTTGCATTTGCAGATGGCCTTCAGTAAACAAGCTCACATTGTGATGAAAAAACAGAAAGAAGAAGAGAGCACTGAATTAACCATGGTACTTTTGCCTACAAGTGGAAGGTGGATTGTTCTCAAATATTTCAAATTTTTTCCAAATCTTGTCAATGAGGAAGGTATCAACTTCTTGAACTTCCAAGTTTAACCCAAAAGCAGTCTCAAGCATTTTTATGAGCTCAACATCCACAACCCAATTCCACATGTGCTTACCCAATCATTGAGGCCTAAAGCACAAAACATCAAGCCAATAGGCCAAGTTTCTTTCCCAATTACGTTTTAGCCTTGAGATCTACAAGAAACTGTCAAAGAAATTAGATTAGATTGATCATTCTGTCAACATTTCTTTCATCTATTGTGAGTGATAATGTGGTGTTGTCAACATATTGAAGAAGAATATGTTCTTTCACACTCCTTGGCAATTAATTCCTTTTACCTCTCCCCTTATTGCAGCTTGGGAAATAATGATGTTTAGAACTTCACCAACAATCAAAAAACGGTAGGGGGCAAGTGGGCAGCCTTGCTTTACCCCTCTTTCAATCTTGAACACATGAGTGATGTTGCCATTGAAATCAACTCATGACTCCATATCTCGAAAAAGGAGCCTAGTTATGCCCATAAACTTTTTCACCATGCCCAACTTTTCCATTGTTGAGAACAGAAATTCCTAAAAAACTTTGTCAAAAGTATTGCAAAGTCTAGCTTGAATAAGATTAGATCTTATTTGGACCTTTTAGCCCAATCTATTGTCTCATGCATAAGAAGCACATTATTTGAGATGTATCTCAAGGAAGGAAGGCCATTTGGTTGTTGCATATGACTTCCATGAAAGCCAATTGCAAGTGTGGTTGGAGTGCTTTCACCATAATTTTATATGTATTGTTCAAGAGTGAAATTGGGCACCAATTTCCCAACATCTCTTTATCACTAGATTTATGCAAAAAGGTGATCTACCTTTGTGTGACCTCTTTTGGAATCCTTCATGTTTTCATGGAATCATTGATCATGCTCAAGTATAATATAAATTCATAAAGCAAATGAAGGTTTAACATATGAAAGATATATTTTATTTATTCTTGTACTACCCACAATTCATGTGTTTGATTTTTTTCCCCCCAAAGAATGGTCATTGAAATATTATTCAATAATAAAATTCAATTTTTTTCTTTTGAAATATTTCATACACACACACGTGTCTGTGTACATTATTGAAGGAAATTTATGACTAACTTTTTCATTTTTTCATTTGGACAATTTATTAATAAGATATGAATCATCAAATTTGAGGTTGTGTGTAATTTTTAAATGAAGTATGGTCTAACTAATAAACATTAAATTGTCTACACAACAAATGGGGTGGCTTGGTGGTAAAGGAGTTCAATTCCATCCTTGGGGTCCAAGGATCAAACTTCACAAATGACATTGTTACGGTCAACAATGGAATATTGATTGCATATTCCATACCTAATTAAACTACCTAGGTTAGGTACCTACCTAGGTAGATTAGGTGGTCTACTTAGACATTTAAACTATTTTTAACCTAACTTAAGTTGTGACACGTGTCAACAATTGATAGGATAAAAATAATGGAAATATAAATTTATTTTATTATTTACATTATAATAATATCAATTATTATAATTTGTAATAATAAAAAATAATTACACAATGATTAAACTATGACTAATGATTTCACATATGTCTTTTATGACTAATGAATGAAATGTGCCACATCATTAACACATCATGTACTAAATGACTATTGTCCTCAACAACTCGGCGTAATGACTTTAAGGCTATTAGTCATTTTAATCTTTTATGACTTGAATACTAGTCATAAACTCAGTCATATATTTGAAGATTTCTTCCAGTGTTACCAGACATTCCTTTATGGATTGAAAGAATTTTATTAGCATTGAGGCTAGGATTCTCTTACCACTTGGTTTGGGGTGGCATTGTATACATTCTAGAAGGAGCAACATGTTTCTTCCATCTCTTTGGGGATGTTTATGGTAGTTCCATCAACATTTTTTAATTTAGTGATGGTTATGTGTTTTCTCCTTCACCCATTAATTAAAAAATTATTTTGAACCCATGTTGCTTTTGTCCATCCACCTAATATGATATCACATTCAATTGCCTCCTACCCTAATATCTTCCATGCATTTCACTCCCTCCCCAAATCTCCTAGCTTTTTATTGCAAGTGAAAGTTTTGGACATCATTTTGTAACCTTTCGTGGATGGCTTCAAGATCCTTCTTGGCTTTCACATCCTCAAACTTCGAAGTCACATGCATTCCTCTTATATAACAATTTGTAGAATTTTACCACTTTGTGTCTTTGCAAAAAGGTTTTCTTAATGCCATCCTCAAACCAAATCCATATAATGGCCTCCTCCACTTGATCAAAGAACCTCATGTTCATTTGCCAATAAAACTTCCTTGGGAGGGTGAAAGCACACTACAATGACCTCCTTTGGGGCACTTTTGGGTCTAATATTATAATACATATAGTATAATTGTTCCAAAAGCATGGTGCATTTAATTTTGGGTATCAATTTTTATTTTTGAGTCCTACAATAATTATTTTTACAAAACTAAACTGAAAAAACTACACAATATTTGCATGTTCCTTTAAATTGTATACATTATCACTTACTTCAACATTTCATTCTCAAAAGCTCCTTGAAGTACCAAGTAACAATCGTCAAACATCTTATCCATTTTCGATTCCTTTCAATTGATGCAACATAATGTCAACACATAAGTCAATCAAGGATTGAACATTTGACTCCACCTACTTGGTTGGAGTTCAAAATTTATGCAAACCTTTGTTATCGTGAAGTAAAAATCTACAATTTTCACAACCCCACTTTGAGGGAATTGTGAGGTCGCCACTCACACTCCTGAAAATGGGACTTGAGAGTCCTCCAGGACTTCCGAAAATTTAGGGCGCAATTGCAGGGGTCAAAACACCTTGCATTGGGGCGTTCTTTATACCGTTGGAAAGGTCTTGAAGTGTAGATGTCCAAAATGACCTCTCATGAGCCATTTGGACATCTGTAGCATAATTTATGGTCGAAAGAAAGGCCGGGAGTCAAACTGGCAATTTGACTCCCGACCACTAAAAGTCATGAATCGACACGATTCCGGTGCGTGCAGGGGGAGTGCGACACACCATTGAAAAGATCTCGAGGAAAGATACAACTTTGGTTAAGACCTCGTCCCAATCCGAGTTCAGGGCGAGGAGTTATGAGCGTCCAAAGTCCCGGGAGTCCAAACCGGGACAATTTCGGGACTCCACTTTGGGAGTCCCGGGAAAAACAATCATTTGGATGCAAGTGCGGCAGAGAGCTGCAGAGAATACTATATGGGGGAAGGTGGTGGCTTCCCCCGAGTCCGGGTCGTGGTGAGTCAAGTGAGTCCAAGTTAGCCCGTGGCTTGTCCCAACACCAAAAAGGTGCAGAATAACCAACTTGTTGGTTGGATTTGGATGCGGGACCGTGTAATTGAGTAAGCTTGTCCCTCTTCCTAGTCTATCCCGGAGCTTTCGGCACGCCCCTCTCACCCCCTTTAATGTTGGAAGCTAGGAGCGTGCCCCGAATCCCAGAAATTCCGCAATTTGAGTGACTTAATTCCCACTTGGGGCTAACTTGGGACTTGGGAGCGCGTCAACAACCTTGCTTACAATTTATTTTGTATAACATGTATGTCGATCTAAACAAGCCAACAATCTTGTACCATGTTGTTTCACAAATGTTTATTTTCTAAATTGTGATAAAATTTCACTATTTCATGTCTCCTTTCACATGCAATTTTCTTGGAATATGAATGCCATGGCCACATGTTTTGTAGTTTTCAAAAGACAAACCCCAAATTTTTTCTTTCAACAACGTTTTCTCCTAAAGAAAGTATTGACAATAATTTTGTGTGCAATATTATTTAAATAATAATAATAATTTTCATTATCTATATTGAAAGATCCATGTGTATATTTATAGTATACATTGGTATAATAAGGCCATAGTCTCATTTTGATTGCTTTAATTTTAAAGTTTCATTAATCATTGAAATAATCAATTTTAATGGAATTTTTTAAATGGCCCTTTTAGCTATGCTTGTCATTTTTTATGTGAATGTGATTACTTGTCAAATATTTAATATACCGCACATTTATAGCATCTTTGATGAAAAAATTCATTTTTGGAAATAAAAATTTTCAAATTAATCATATGGTATCCAAACATGGTTCATATTATGTGAAATGACATGGTTCAATATACCTTCAACTTTCATGAAGATTAAAAATCATTTAAATTTTTTTTGAAATATATTTGTGTTTTTGAGTACATAAGTACACTACATTCATTTTTACAAATATATTCAATCTCCCATTTTATAAAATGAAATGAAATTTTAAAAAATTTAATCTCTTACTTAGGTTATATTCTAACATAATATGCAAAAAATTATGAAAATATTTTGAAAGTTTAAAATGGGATGCACTCAAACATGCACATCCCTAGAAAGTAGTACAATGTGACATCCCAAAAGGGGTCACCGTAGTGTGCTTTCACCCAAGAACATGTTGTATATATAATTCCAATTCAAGTGATATAAGGTCATGATCAGACCTTATGTCATCACTTTAAATGACATAGTTATTTAATTTGAATGTTCATCTAACTAGATTAGCTAATGTTAACTAAACATAATTTGAGCACATAAAAAATGGTTTGCCCTATTGTTTCATAGGGGATTATGGTGCATCAATGAGTTTTTCCACCTTCTCTTCTTCACTATGGACTCCAATTTCTTAAAAAATTGTAGGCTAATGTTTCCCCGTGTTTTATTTCCTTCTATTGAATAAAAGGTGGTTAGACATTTGGGACAGGATTAGGGTTTTTCACCTTGTGTCACTAAAACAATTGGGGCAACTACTTGAAGATGTGATGAAATGTTGGATGTTCCATTTGAATACTTGATTTGGGTAAATGTCAAAACAAAGAGATTGGTGGGATCACCAAGTGGGACTTGAAAAGTTGGAGTTGTTTCAACACCTTAATTTTCATTATAATAATCACCTCCCAATTCCATAGCTCCTTTCTTTTGTTCCACTCCATGTTTTTATTTTTGGCCAATTATCGCCATTATTTTACATTTCAAAATCTGTGGCTACCTATACAAAGGAAAAAAGGGTGAAATTTATTTTTTCCACCACAAAATGGACATGGATGGATGAGGATGAACCAAAAGGCGTCAAGGGACAGTTTGGATTCGCTGACCTAAACCCTAAAAGTTTTATCATTGTCGTCAAGATGCAACAATGATGATCATTGATCTCACCTTATAACCCTCCTAAACCCTAACTCCTAGCTTGTTCACAAATATGCAAGCATTTGTTTCGCCAAAATCTTGCAATGGTTGTGTATGAGAGTTCGCCAAAGCTTTCTTCTCCTCCTTTTTGGTCATCACCAAGGAGCTCATATTTCTATTCTTTGTCGCCCACTTGCAATGGCATTCCATTTGTAGTAACTTCTAGTCACCAATTACATTTTCAATGTTTGGAAGTTCCAACTTATGTCTTGAATGTTTGTGTTCATGCAAGTTTCCAAATTCCAACGACTTTTGCATTAATGTGTTGTTAGCGAGAGCTCCACAAATTCATGATCCTCCATCACGATGAGCGTGTGTTGAAGTTTTTCACTTTTGTAAGCGTCACAATTGCTAAGGAGTAAAAATTCAAGTATTTTTTAAAATTTTGTTTGTTTTTTGTGTTTTATAATTCTTCAAATCTTCGGGGATCTTGTGAATCTTTTATGTGTGTAGACATTGTTAGGGATCTTATACAATTTTACACTATTGCAAAAGTATCCATGATAGCATGCTCAATCTTTTAACAATTTTTTTAAAAAGTACATAATCTAGCCATTTCCCTTTGAATTCCATACTTCTACTATTTGTTCCAATGGTGTTTCATGAATTTGTGTTGGTGCTACGTCTTCAATGAGTATTTTTGCTTCAGTGGTGTAGGTGTTTTATGGGTCCAAACTTTTTAAGGTGTATCAAAATCTTATCACCACATCACCTTTTTTTGTCTTTTTTACCTAGTCTTTTTTACCATGTAAAGACACATTTATGGATGATTATGATGGAATCTAGAATTTTAATGGTTTAAACTATGGTCCTTTTGAAAATTTTGACAACTTTTGACTCATTATTTTTTATGGAGATCAAAATATAAGGTAAAACAGGACTACAATAAGGACTAAACCTTTTTTGTCATGTGTGGTACACCTTAAAGGATTTTCACCCCTCTGTTTTTTTGTTGGCTTTTCTACCTTTTTGTTTCTATAAACCATTCTACCTTAGTAAACACTTTCTACTTCAATGATCTGTATAAGGGTTCTGTTGGTTTTCTTTTCTACTTTCAATGTTGTCTTCAATAAACCTTTTGTTTCAATGCACTTATTTGCTTCAATGAACTTTTCTATATTTTTGTTTCAATAAACTTTTCTACCTCAATAAATTTTTTTGCTTTAATGGTCCAATGTGGTGTTTTAGGGTTTTGTGTTGGTCGTTTTTACTCAATGAGTTTATATGTTTTAGTGCCTCTACTTGCTTCAATGAGGCTTTCTACCTTTATACCTCAATAAACCTTTCTGCTTCATTGAGTTGTAGTCTTCTAGGGTTATGTGTTGGTTTTCTATTCTACTTTAAGTTGTCTTCAATGAGCCTTTATGTTTCAATGACTTTTTTTTGCTTCAAACAACCTTTCTACCTTTCTACTCAGTTTGATTCCATGGATTGTGGTATTCTATGTTCCAAAGTTTTGATTATTCAATGAGCCTTTCTACTTTAGTGGGCATTTATGCCAACGAACTTTTTTGCTTCAATGGTGCTTTAGTGGTAACCAATGTTTTTATAAAAACCAATGTTGTTGTCTTCTATATTCAATGTTATTTTCTTCTTCAATGGGGCTATCTCTAGTGATGTTCTCTTCTACAAACTTGGTACATTATCTTCTTCAATGCAACTATCTTTACGACATTACTATTTAATGAGCTATTGTGCTCTCTTAGCACAATGCCACCACTATTGCCACATGGTTACAAGTTCAAATATTTCTTCTCCTCCAGGAATTCTAAGGTAGGTGGGCTTCTTGTCATTCCTACCAATGACAAAGCATATTCATCTCATGGTCCTGCTCTCTTATCTTCTCCTCCTTTATTTTCTAGTTGTAGTTGTGATCCTTCCAATGCAAATCACATTGAAGATGTGCCCATGTCTTTGCTAATGGGTCTTCCCCAAGTGATGAAGATGATAAGCCCATCCAACCTAAGGTAGGCATCAAAAAGAAGAACTATGATGCAACAAGAAAGTTCTAAGAAAAATGGGCTACAAAACTCCCATGGGTAGAATTGTTTGTAGCGGAAAATGGAACTTTGCACACTATCAATGTAGGCTTTGTATTGAGGTAGAAGGGAAAAACAAAATATTTATTGCTAAATGGGATTCCTTTTGTAAACATGTAGGTTGTTAGAAAGTTGTGAGGAATATGGGGTCTAGTGTGAAAAAAGGGGATTGGTTTTACTCCAAGGTTTGTAAGCATCCCAAGAACTAGAAAACATTTACATGTCATAATTAGAAGACTATTGATGCCCAATTAGCACATGGGGTGGTAGGAAAGAAAGTTCGGAAAGTTGTTCAAATTTCCATTGTGTTTCATTTGTTGTAGTAGGGTTGTCCAATGCTAGAATATGAATCTTTGAGGCCGTTGTTTGAATTTTTGCTAATGCCCAAAAACAACAAAAAACAATGGAGTGACTATTGTGACTAGACCATGGAAAAATTCATGCACCAAGTGGTGATGAGGGCCACTAGGGCTATAATTCACGTTGCACATTACGTTGCTTTGAGCTATGATAAGGTCTCCACAATTGACAACCGATCATGGCTATCTATCCATTTCTATGTGATGCAAAATTGGGTAAAGATTCCCATTTTAATATCTTTGGATAGGGTGGTTGTAGGTTCAAGGAGTGATAACCTAATTGAGGTTATTATGGGGGCACTTATGATAAGTGGAGGTTTGCCATGAAACCAAACTATCCAAAAGCTTATATGTTTTGGGGCAGATGGTGTTAATGTTTTTCAAGGGACAAGGACTAGTGTCATAAAATAAATCCATGATAGTTATGCTCCCAATTATTTGGGGATCCATTGCATGGCCCATCGAACAAACTTAATAATGCAAACTTTATCAAGTTTGCCTCTAGTGATCCGCCTTGAGCATTTGTTGCAAACCTTGGATAGTTGTTTTGCACATTCACTAAAAAAACATCTAGAGTTTACAAAACTAGTTGAAATATTAGAAACAAAGGGGAATAAGATTCTCCAGAACGTGAAAACAAGATGGATTTCAATGCTAAACCCTTACCAAAAGGTTGATGGTAGAATATAGAACACTCTTGGTGAAAATGACATTAGACAACCCTACAAACCAACAAGCCAAACAAAATTATGAACATTTGTGTGACTTGAAAATCTTGTTGGGACTTGCATGTATCCTGTTACTACTAGAATCTATGCATGCTCTGATTAAATTTACATAGATGTGGGATGTGTTTATGTGTAACCTTGCGATTGTTATTAAGGTTTGCCAAGGTGATCTATATAACATGTATTTAGAACAAAGTTCGAACTTCACTATAGATACCTTTTGGGCATTCAAGTCCTTGCTTGAATGTAAACATGAAAACATCCACACGAAGTGGATACATGATCTTAATTTTAGATTCTAACATTTGGCCTTTGAAGTAAATGGCCAACACATATGGGCAATGCACCGTGATTTGGAGACTTTGACACTTACATTTGTCACTAAATCTATATTTGCTATTGTTGAATCACTGGTGAAGAACTAGTGCAAAGGTAAATTCTTAAAACTCTATCTTTTGGCTTGTTTGATTATTTTCTTTCAAATTGTTAAGTATGTTTTATCTTCATGTTTTTGCAGGGGTTGCTAGAAGCATGGTTATAAGTTTGGTTGTCTAAAACAATTTTGTTGTTGTGCAATGTCAATGTTTTAGTAGGGCCTATAGAAACATTGATTCAAGAGCTGGAAACAAGGTTTCTAGCCCATGGTGTCATGGATGTTCTTGGGATTGTGTATCCCCAATATTGGATACAGGCAAACTGTGAGACATCTTCCCAAAACACCTTATTGTAATCAAAACAACTTTCTACTCTAATAAAACATAGTTGTTGGATGGGGTGGAAACCTTTGTGCCTGAGGTCCTCAATGCTAATGACCTTGATAGCTAAAAGGGCATGTTCAAGTTGACAATGAAGTTGAATGCAGCTGCATGCATGGCTCCACCTTTTGACACTAATCCTTTAACCATAATGTGGTGTTTGGTGACAACATCTCAAGTTCTTGTTTGCAATTTCACATATTTTGGGAAACTGGCTGAAATGGCCATGGTGCAAATAGTGGGCAGTGTGGAAGATGAACACTGTTTTTTTACATTGGCTCTCATGAAATCAAAGCTTCGTAATAAGCTAACTACCCATTTGCCCCTTGTTGTTTGGATGTTTGCACAATGGTTTTACACTTTGCAAAATTTCCTATATGTAAAGTGTATTGAACAATGGCAAGTAACACAACATTGCTATTTTTATGATGGTTAAGGTGGGCTGTATTTTGTGGAGTTATTGGCCGTGTTTTTGCAAAGGCAGGAATTATTGCCTATGTTTTTATAAAGGCAAATTCTTTTTGGCCCGTGTGTGTTTTTTTATTTGTTGAATTTAATGTTTGTTTTACAAACCAATGAACTTTATAGACTCCTATCACACTGGTTTTTCTCCTTGCATGATTTTCTTTATTTTTGCTTATATACTAACTTGGTTGATTATAGGTCACTTGTGTTGGAAAGTCTAGTTTTAGGGGTTCAATTCCCTTGCAAATGCTTGTGATTATGATTGTTTCTAGCTATTTATATACATTCAAAGGATTCTATATCTTTGATAATTCTACAACTTGCCCCAAGTTGTTGCCAAATTTCAACAACAACAATATAAACCTCGCCATAAAAACTCCAACAACATTTGATTAATAGCCTAAGAACTATGTTTGCATTCCAAAACCAGCCAATTTTTTTCACTCAGTAATTTAGAAAAATGTCTAATAATTCATTTTACAAATTAAAGTGGCATCCAAGTTTTTAGAAAGAATCTATTAATGGGGCTACATAGAACTCCTACAAACACCTTGCTACTAGCCATAACAACACCAACTGCACTTTAGAGGTGGCCCCATTGTCTACTTTGCAAAAATGAAAAAAAAAATTGGTTCCATTACACTTTCCTAAATACCACAACATGTTTTGTGGATGGTGTTGATTGGCATAATTTGGTTTTGTTTGTGACCCCCAATTTTGGGTTAAGTTTGTTCTTATTTCCATGTTAATTAAGTTGGATGCATCAACCATCTCCACCTCAAGTATATACAATTGGACCTAAGGTGGTTAAAATGTGTTTGGGTGTGTCTTGCTTTGTTTAAATTCTAGTGAGAAGGATAAGAATTCCAAGAAATACCTTTTACCTAGTGAGGGTTTACATTCATGTGTGTGCTTTTTAACTCCCATGGACCCTTCCTTGTCATTAGTTGGGCTCATTGTCATAAACTTGGATGTTCCAATAGGTCCCCTAATACTAGGAGGTCTTAATCTTATTTGTGAGTGCTATCCTTGGTGAACATTTGGAACTGAAAGATTGACCAATCATGAAAAAGGTGTTCGAAATTATTATAAAATTTGCATCACATTGACAACTATTCATAATCAATGTTGATAGTTGTTGTTGGCCTTCATAAGTTAAATTGTGTAACTTTGTGTTAAATGTTTCTTGGGGGTCATAATGACACATAAACAAAGGTCCCATTTGGAAAAAAATGTGGTGTCAAACCTTAGCACCATGCCAATTTGAAATATTAAGGCACCTTCAATTGGTTAAAATTCCAAAGGTGGCATACAAAATGTGATCTTCACATTGGAAATTTTAAACTTTCAAGGGCATTAAGGTTGAATGTTGGTCTTTAATTGAGGAAAAGAGTTGGAAAACATTGGGTTTTAAAAGGGGACAACATAAGAAGGTGCATAATGGCTTCCATGTTGGAAGTGGAAATGTAGAATAAGCCTATTCTTGCATCCAATTCGAATTTTATACCTCCTATTCGGACTTGATAATAAAGGGAAACTACCCACTCTTCAACATGAAATTTTGATGGTTTCCACATAAGCTAATTATGATGGTGTGGTTTATATGAAACACTAACATGTCTACGTTGACAATGGGAATTGATATACAATTTTTTAATAGTAATCTTTTATGATTATTATTACATCCTTTTACCAACACTTGATCACCATATTGAACTTATATGGATGGATTTTACCAAACTTGATAGGTTTGGAGGGTGCAAGCAAGATATTTTGTACATACTTGTTACCTTTTTTTAGTTGAAAACACAAAAAAAATAGTTATGCAAACTTTTAACATTCCTTTAGCATTTCAAAACAAACGATTTTTTCTTTTTTTTCATGGGCATCTTTAGCCTCCTTCTAGCTTTTAAAAGCAATTTGTGTCATATCATTTGGACTTGAAAAAGTACCCCAAAATTATCCCCCATTTTTTAGGGGTTGGGGATGATTTTAATTATGAAAATAAACTCGATTAACCAAAACATATATATTAGAATGTTCACCATGTCAATATTGAAGTGCTTGAAAAAAAACCAAATATTTGCAAAAACATTTCACCTACTTTCAAGTACTTGAACTTTATTTTTCAAATTGCCACAAATTTTAGGTCTAATTCAAGTACTTGCAAGTAACTTAAAAAAACATGATTACAATAATGTAGCTTTTGAAGTCCATGCAAACAAGAATTAAGAAATAATGTACCCAAAAATTTTTTATCATCCCCATAAAATCATCTACTTGTTAGTCCTTTTCTTTAAGGACCCCAATATTTTGTTGTTACATTATTTTTTGTGTATACTTTACCATGCTTTCACCTTAGAGCTAAACATTTCCAACAAAGATTGAGCTTCTTACATCATTGTTTTACAAGTGATTCTTAGGGTTGGCCTTAAGCGTTGCCCCTGAAGGGATTGCCAACAAAGTTTGAACACCTCTTTGTATGACAATTCATCCATCCTAGTTGGATTTGAGGCTTGACATTTTGCAAAAAATATAAAAAAATTTAAAGCATCAAAGGACCAAAATTGATGAGGTAGAAGGCAACAATTAGGAACCTTTTGCACCACTACAAATTGAATCTAGATGGGAAGACTAAAAATGACAATGTCCTTTGTACTTGATGTCCAACATTGTCTTTTGTATCTTGGATTTTGATTGCATTTTATACAAGTCACTTATGTTCCAATGGGCATTTAAAAGGTTCAATTCCTACATAATGGGCATTAGCTTGTAGTTTACTTTGTAATCATATTTTGTTTGCAATTTTGTACTTTATTTTTGTATGTTTTATGCAAATTGAATATATATGATCCACATTCTTTTTTACTTGTTAAGAAAACCCAAGTGCAATTATGGGGATTCTCAAATTCAACGTGGAACCAACCTTGTTACAACATTTTCAAGTTCAAATCATCATGAAACAAATCAATTCACTAAAACCTAATTGTGTTTTTTTATATGTAAAATTGTTAAAGTTGAGATGTTACATAAGAAAAATTCGAAAACACCTTCATTTCTTTAGTTGGTAGTTGTCATTTCTTTCAAAAATATTTTAAAGAACCTTTGACAAAAAATCTTGAAAGTTAGTTATGCTTCAAATTGACAAAATGAAGGTTATTCAAACTTTGCCACATCTCCTTCCCATTTGGCACCATGTAACTACCTAATAATGCAAATGTAATTGAACATTAAAATGGAAAAGATTGGTAACTTATCTTATAAATCCTCAAACTTTCCCCTCACACTACAAAAGTCGTTTTTTTAGTTACATTATACAGCATAATTTTTTCTTTTGAATAAAAGGGCATTCATGTTTTGCTTCTCAATGGGTTTTTTTGTTCTTACACTTTTAAATAGGTTTTTGAAGTTTCCTTTTCCTTGCATCTTCTCATTTTAAAGGTAATGGTTTCAACACCCTTGAAGACGAAGGAATTACCAAAAATGTGTCCCACTTGACTATTGTTTCATGCATGCCCTAATATTGGTAATGCCCTTGTCCTTAAATCATTACCATATACATAACTACCTATGTGAATGGGTAAGTTCCAATGTTGGCCAAAGTTGGGTTTTTAGCCCGGTTCCAGGGTTGGGTCCAAGTACCTGACTTGGTGGGCCTTGGTGGGGGGAAAACCTATCACAAGACCCACCCTAACATGTCTAGACGTGGGAACACGTAACTTTGGGCTTGACCTAAGTTTTCCCAGGGTCAATTGGATCGAATAAAAGACCCGAACTACTAAGTCTTAAGGTATTTTTGCCCAAGGTAGAATCTTAGGTGTAAATATAAGGTATAGGCCCTAGTATAGGGATTTGGAGCCAAGATTTAAGGTCTTGGCTCTATGCTCCCACTATCGCAATTTTATTTTATTTTCACTTCATAGTCCTTCCTTTTGATTTTGTTTTTGTTTTCATCTTGTGATGTTTTTTAAAAAACTTTCCACTCCTTCCCTATGGTTTTGTCCTTTTTTTTCCTCACTTTCCACTTTCTCCTTATGATTTTATTTTTTAAAAATGACTTCCACTCATGGTGGTGGGTTCTATTGTGAAGACTCCTTCCCCATGACTTTTGTTTTTTTTTTCACTCACTTTTCATGATTTCCTTCGTTTTTTTCATCACTTCCCATTCCATGTGTGTTTCACCATGAAAATTGAAGACCAACTCATTTCTTGAACCTTATTAATTTGGAGGAGAATGAAATCATAAAGGATGAAAGAGATTTGTTTCTCTTTAAGAAAATCAAAACTCTAAGAAAATTTCCCAAAAACATTTGTACTCACAATCTAAAAACTTTGGACCTAGCCCTACCTTGAAATTAGAACCATTGGGCCTCATAAGCTTAGAATCATCAGCTCAAGGAACTAGCAATCTCAAAAATATGGACATAGCCCTAAAATTGATGGATTTTAGTTTTTTGGAATACTTTTTAGACCAAAAACGAACGGAAAAACACTAAACCTAGACATGATGATTCCTTTAAAAAACCCCAACCCAACCAACATTGGTAAGTTCAGTTGTCATTCATCCATGAATGAGTCACAACGGTTGTTCAGTGGATGGTACTGTGGGTGCTGGGTCTGTCCACCATCCAGTACCATTCACTGGGACCCATGAATGCACTAGAGGTAGTAAGGATGGAGTAGGTATTCCCTCGGCCTACCTACCGGCCTCAGGCTGGGACCTCAAATCCGGAAGGGTCTATTTTCAGACCCTTCTCCTATACAAAACACGCATAGGCATGGGCATTCTATTTTCCGACATGCCCATGTTGTTTTCTTCCTGTGTTACCCGCCAGGTATCACACGAAATAATAATAAATAAATAAATAAATTCCGAGTACAATCTTCAGGCCCGGTAAAGCCCTTAGCTGTGGGCTTCACCAGAATCGGACTCACACTTGGCTCAATCTTGTCAGGGCCCTTATTGTGGTAAAGCCTGTGGCCTCAGGCCTTACCCTAGGGTTACCATCCATCCTTCATGCTGGTGGTGCTCTGGTAGGTCTTGGTTCACTCTCGCCAGGTCCTGGTCTACCGAACCGGTTACCATTAACTGGGCTCCCCACATCCCTAACTGGAACTGACACATTCCAGAGTGCAAAATCGTCGTCCCGCCCGCCCGCCCATAGAAGGGGATATTAAGGAAGAACCACTTCCGCCTCGACACGTTGCGTAAGACTGGGCTCTTTTCCAGTCTGTGGAGTGGCGAGCTGCAAGCTGGGTGCGGCGCAGGAGCAGCGAGCAAGATGACAAAAGAGACCCACAACTTGTGCGACCTCAAAACTCGATTTGTGCTGCTGCATGCAAGGAAGAAATCCACAAAAGTGACGAGAGTTTGACAAACCACACAATATCTTCTTTGTACCTTTTCTTCCATCTCACTATGTATTCGGCACACTGGATTTTGGGGTGTGGAGAGTTCTTAAGCCTGTTTGGTACCACATTCAAACCTTCCTCCAATTCTCAAATAAGTCTTTTTGCTTGGAGCTCTCGCAATTTGCTGTAAGAAATTTTCTTTTGTTGGAAATTTCTTTCTTGGGTTCCTGTTTTGGGCTTAAGCAGTTTTTGTGCACTTGTTGTGATTGTTTGGAGATGATGATTCGGTGTATTGATCAACTAGGTTGCTGCTGCTGGGGTTTATGCATTTTAGCTACAGAATAAGGTAAACCCACTCTGCATGCATCTCTCTCCCTTACTAGAAATTCTCTCGTGAATTTAAAATTGCAAGATATTTAGAGCTACTGATTGTCTTGTCCATCATCTAATGAAGATTCTTCTTTGGGTTTCGAGTTCCTCAAGAGGGTTCAAGAAAAATCCAACCCAATAATTTAATTATAATAATAGTAAATGATGGCTGGGTTTTGTGAACCTCCTCCAAATGCTAGTAATAATGTCACAAAAAGGGTCAGCAGTGAGTGGGCTTTCAGCAATTTGTGAGATTTTCAGTGAGAATTTCAGCAATTCTAAGCATTTGTTTGAGATGTGAAGGATAGTTGTGAGATTCCAAGGTGATGGAATTGGAAAGCTTGGAATGAGTGTAGTAGTCAAAACACAGACCCACAAAAGGAAATAAATGTTGTGAAGCCCTAAGTTCAAACTTTGTTCCAGTGGGTGGGTACTGAAGCTCTTGGACATATCTCTTTAGAGCATGATGGAGCAAACTCTTGAGCAAGTATCTTCCAAGTAAGAGCTTTGATTTTTTCCTAAGTAACAACTCCTTGAGCATTTGAATTTATTTGCAGCCTGTTCTTGGATTCTTTACTTAGCTCACTCTTTTGTTGAATACTACTTTTTCTTCTTGGAAGTTTTCTGCAAGAGGTTCTTCTTCACTGCAGCTTGCTTTAAAAAACTCATGGAACTGGTCATGATTTTATGTGCAGTGACCAACAGCATGGGAGTCAAAGGAGGAAGATTAGCGAAGCTTCTCATGCTTTACAACAGGTTAATAATTATTTTTTTACACTCACTGTCAGGATTTTTACAATCTTCTTTTGAGATTTGCGGTTGCATTACCAATGCAACAACCAGTGACGCTTGGACCCAAAAGAAAAGGCTCTTGATTGTGATTCTTTGTTGTTGTTTGAGAATGAATGAATGCTTCTCATCTGCCTCAAATTTCTAGGTCATCTGGAAAATCCTAATTCATGATGGTCCCGTCTGTCTGTGACTGATGGATTTCCTCAATGCTCTCAGGATTATCTGGAAGGAGGGAGAGGTTCATGTAACATCTTTAAAGATGGTGATGTAGCTCAGCTATTTTCGGCTCCTGCTCTTGTAGGCAGCTTTGTGGGAATTGCAACTGGCAGCAGAATCATGTCCAGTTCCTCATCAAAAGATATCCATAAACAAGGAAATGCAAGAGAGCTTCATTTGGGTCATAATTCCAATGTATCAGCTCATCAGGGCTTGAGTGACAACGAAGATGTCAATTTTGAGAAGGAATCGGGGTCTGATTCTGGAGAATCAGGCTCCAATGGGTGGGTAGATGATCATGGTGGTGAGGCAGGAGTAGATGGAGACACAAAATCCCTCCTGCCGCAGAAATGGGATCAAGAGGACTTGGTTCTTGTTGAAGGTGCTCTAGTACAGATTCTTCAGAAGAAAAGCACTTCTTCATCATCAAAGAGGTTGAAGCAGGATGGAGAAGGAGAAGGACTGAATGAGTCTGAATCTGGTGTGCTATTGGAGCAAACTGGAGGTTCTGAAATTCTGGATTCCCAGTGGGACTTTGAGCTCCTTTCAAGGTTGCTTCACCAGGTGTGTGCTTCACTAAGGAATATCCATGTTGCAAAATTGAAAAAAAAAGAATGAGAACCTTTTCCTTGCAGAACTTGGAAAATCTTTTGCTGATGATGATAGTCACAAAAAAGAATGAGCTCCACCCAATGGGTAAGATATGTTTTTCTCAATTCTAAAGTTATTCGGTGCAGTTTGACTGATGACAACCCATTGATGAAGCTCACAGTTCTTGTGGTGTTTGCATAAGCTGAAATCTATTATGGTTCCATTTTGTTCATGTTTATAGGTTCAAGCATTGAGGGTTGAAAAATCAGAACACAGGCAGAGGCAGAAAGCAACCCGATCCCGCAGTACATATGATTCCAGTTCCTCCTGGGATGTGACCAGGAAATCTGGGGACAAACAGAAGGTCAAACTTAGAACATATGAGATGAAGAGGATGGTGGAAGCTGCAGCTCAGGCAGCTGAAGCAGCATCTGAAGCTGCCAAAGCAGCAGTGGAATCAGTGGCAAAACATGAGGACATGATTGAAGTTCTTCTCCAAATGTTGGGTCCAAAGTCTCGGTTTCCTCACCAACAAAAGGCCACAAAAAGAGATGATGAGTTGAGTGATACCGAGAGTGAGGAAGAAAAGATCAGTAAGAAGATTGTAAGACAGAATCAAATTACACATTGGGCCTTAGGATTCATGCTTGTCACTTCGTTTATCTGGAGGTACATAGTCGTCAAGGTTGCCAAAAGAGTGAAGAATAAGGTGAGTGACCCATTGGGTTATATTGGAGGGATAGTGACTGACGGTTTCAAAGGTCCAGGTAAAGACAACAATGAGGATAAGATTGACACCAACAGAAAACCACCCCTCATTCCACCGGTGAAGCTACCTTCACTACTACATGGCAAAACTGACAAGGAAGGAGGAGTTGATCCCTCACCACAAGGGGCTTCCTAGGAACAACAGAAGGAAGAAGCAACCATTCTAAATCTTGGCAGCATTTTGCAGCCCAAGGAGGACAATTGACCAATTTGCAGTGCTTGTCCAGATCAGTTTGCTTCCCCCCAGATTCTTCAGGTCTTTGAAAACTCTGAAACTTCCTATTGAGTTTGTCAACAATGTTGCAGATGACCAGCTAGCTACTCTTCATGTTTGCAAGGAATGCAAATGGTTGCAGGGCTGATGACCAATCATCTAGCGCTGTAAAGCTCCGATGCCACCGATAAGTTCTGGATCCAGGCTTTCAAATTTCACACAAAGGTCAAGAAGTACAGTAGTTACTGATAAATATACAACTTGGTGTGTTTTGGAACTATTTGTTCACTAAACTAATCTCATCCCCTGATCTTC
>Ga0209611_10004088_pt1 | contig 25044 bp, 25 predicted proteins | sample S1TSphgellanicum_3_FD_187693 | JGI IMG/M metagenome (GOLD analysis project Ga0209611, IMG submission 187693) | Host-associated microbial communities from peat moss isolated from Minnesota, USA - S1T2_Fc - Sphagnum magellanicum MG (SPAdes) (version 2) | ecosystem: Host-associated > Plants > Peat...
GCGCGTGCTGGCCGATGATCTGGGGGGCAGCGACATCACCCGGCCCTATACGGGCGGCTCGTTCTCGATTGCCGCCGGCGGGCGGGCCGCCGACACGCGGTTCGCCTATACGAAGGCCGCGCCGCTGGCTCCCGCGGCGCTTGCGACCGGCACCTCGGCGCGCGACATCGTCACGCTGACCGCACTCAGCGCCGGCGTGCTCGGGCAACGATCCTTGGGTGCGGTGGAGGAGATCTCCTTCGACTCATCGGTCGACCATCGGCGCATCCAGGGATGGGTCGTCAAGCCGCCGGACTTCGATGCGGCGAAGAAATACCCCTTGCTGCTCGAGATCCACGGCGGTCCGTTCGCGAGCTACGGAGCGAGCTTTGCCGCCGAGATTCAGCTCTACGCCGCGGCAGGCTATGTGGTGCTGTACCTGAACCCGCGCGGCAGCACCGGGTACGGCGAGCAGTTCGCCGATCTGATCGATCGCGACTATCCGGACAACGATTTCGGCGATCTCATGTCCGGTGTCGACGCGGCACTCGGCCGCGGCTACGTCGATCAGCAGCGTTTGTTCGTCACCGGCGGCAGCGGCGGGGGCGTGCTCACCGCGTGGATCGTGGGGCACACCGACCGGTTCCGCGCTGCGGTGGTGGTCAAGCCCGTGATCAATTGGGCAAGTTTCGTGCTCACCGCTGATATGACCAACTATTTTTATCGCTATTGGTTCGACAAACTGCCCTGGGATGACGTGCAGTCGTACTGGCAGCGGTCGCCGTTGGCGTACGTCGGCAAGGTCACTACGCCGACGATGCTGATGACCGGCGAGGTGGATTACCGCACGCCGTCGACCGAAGCCGAGCAATTCTATGCGGCGCTGAAATTGCGCAGGATCGACACGGCGCTGGTGCGCGTCCCGAACGCCTCGCACGACATCTCGGCGCGGCCGAGCTTGCTCATCGACAAGGTGGGGTACGTGCTCGCCTGGTTCAAGTCACACGACAATAACAAGGCACAGTGAATCAGCTCTTGCCTGCCGTCTGCGCGGTCTGACCGAAGAGAATCTTCCGCGCCTCTTCGGTCATCGTGGCCGTACCGTCGCTCACCGCGGCGCCGCGCTCGTAGGCGCGGATCGTCGCCGGGCGGCTCCTGATGGCCTCGAACCAACGTTTCACGTGCGGAAAATCATCCAGATTCTGCCCCTGGGCTTCGTGCGGCACGATCCAGGGATAGGCCGCCATGTCGGCGATGGAATACGCGCCGGCAATGAATTCGCGCCCGGCGAGACGGCCGTTCAATACCCCGTACAGGCGGCCGGTCTCGCGCACGTACCGGTCGATGGCGTAGGGAATCTTCTCCGGCGCATAGCGCGTGAAATGGTGGTTCTGGCCGAGCATGGGACCCAATCCCGCCATCTGCCAGAACAACCATTGCAGCACCTCCACCCGGCCGCGCAAATCCGCCGGCAGGAACTGCTCGCTCTTTTCGGCGAGGTACAAGAGGATTGCGCCGGACTCGAACACCGAGATGGGCGCGCCGCGCTCGATCGGCGTGTGATCGACGATGGCCGGCATGCGGTTGTTCGGCGAGAGGGAGAGAAAATGCGGCGTGAATTGTTCGCCCTTGGCGATGTTCACCGGGATGATGTTGTAGGGCATGCCCGCCTCTTCCAAAAAGAGCGTGATCTTGTGGCCGTTGGGCGTCGGCCAATAGTACAAATCGATCATGGGTGCGTCTCCGGTGGGTCGATGGCCATCTTGTGCTGCTTCAATATCGCGATGCAAACATCCTCTTCGCGCGGCTTGGCCCGCATCTGTGCGAGCCGCGCCCGCGCGCGGGCGTTCTTGAGCCACGGCAACAGCGGCGAGTCGAATTTGGAGGCTTCCGCCACGCGCCATTCGAGCACATGCCGGCGCTCGCCGATCACCCGCGCTTCGCGGCTGTCGGGCGTGACGAGGCGCCGCTCGATGCTGAAACCCGCCATCTGCGTGACGACCGTGTCGCCCCGCTGCATGGTTTTCGCGAGCTTCAGGCACAGTTCGCGCCGTTCGGCGGCGCCGCCCGATTCGCGGCAGGCGTCCACCAACGGCGCGAAGGGCGGCACGACTTCGCCGGCGGCAATCCCTATGACCGTGTTCAAGCGGCTGAAATCCGAGGCGGCGACGCCCGCGGGCAGATCGTGGCGTGCGGCGTACAGCGCGTCGAACATGAGCGCCACGACGCGATTGAAGTACACATCGAAGTGCTTGCCCCGGGCCATGTCGGCGAGCACCCGGTCGACCTCGGTGGCATCCCGGTCCTTCTGCGCCGCGGCGAGCGTCGGCAACCAGGCCGCGCCATTGTCCGCGTCCACCCAGCGCATCACCGTTGCGACATCGCGCACGTCGCAGGCCGGCGTGTCGGAGCAGAGCCGCAGATGCAGCCAGCCGATACCCGGATTTTGCGGCGCCAGCTCGCTCGCGCGCGCGGCGAGCTCCACGTCGACGCGCAGCGCCGCGGCGGTTGCGAGCGAGTCCGCATCGGCGCGCATGATGAGCGCCTCGGCAGCATGGTCCCGCCAGGTCCTGTATCGATCGGAGGCCGCCGCGGCGTGCGCCGAGACGAGAACGAGCACCGGCAGCCAGCGTGCGATCATGAACCCACCGCCCATGAGTCAGACAGGCTCCGGAAGTCAGCTGTTGACGCGGCTGCCGGCGGCAGTCAGGCCCGCCGTGATCGCGAGCCGCATGGCATCCTCGACCGAGATGTCGAGCGGCTCGATATGGTCGCGCGGAAGATAAATCGTGTAGCCGCCGAAGGCATAGCTCATGGGGAAATACACCGTCACCCAGTCGTGGCCGCCATGCGCGTTGAGCACCGGGGGCACGTCTTCGCGGGTGACGAAGCCGATGGCGCGCACCTCCGCGAAGCGGGCGAGCACCACGCGCTGCAAATCGCGCCGCTCGCCGCTGCCGGAGGGCAGGAGGCTCAACACGTCGCGAAAGCCGCCATACAAGGTCTTCACGAGGGGAATCCGTCCCACCAGATCGTCCCAGTACTTGAGCAGGATCTTGCCCGCATAGGCGTTGACCAAACCGCCGACCACCAGCAGCAACAGAAATCCGGTGATCAGTCCGAGTCCCGGCCAGTAATGTTCCGGCCTGACGATGTGCAGCGCGATCAGCGCACGCCTGAGCCACCCTTCGACGGTATTCACCGTGAACCAGATGACGTACACCGTCAACGCCAACGGCAGCACGGTCACGAGACCGCTCATGGTCAGCGTCAGGATCTTGCGCATGCCCGCATCATCGCATGATCGCCCGCGCCGCGCCGCTCAGGGCTGCCGGGGCAGAATGAATCGCAGCCCCTGGAAGTTCAGCACCACGCCATCGCGCCGGATGCGCTCGACGGTCGGGCCTTCCTGCAAGACCGCGCCTTCGCGATACTTGCGCATGTTGATATACACGAAGCGTTCGGCCGGCTTGGTCGCGTACACATGCACATCCAAATGCAATTCGGGCAGCGTCTGCGCGCCGGACAAATTGATTTCGCTGATCGAAGGCAGGACTTCGCCATTGTCCTCGCGTGCGTCCTCTCGAGTCTCCTCGCGAGATTGGGCCTCGGTCAAAATCGGGTCCGGACGGCGGAAGCCCCGCCCGGTGCCGGCGACACTGATCGGCGGCGCCAGCGGCGCCACCCGAGTGGGCGCCGCGTTCGCAGTTGCCGGCTCCTGCGCCGCATTCTCGGCCGGGGAGACCGGAATCTCCGGCGCGTACTGTGGGGCGGAGTCGAGCGGGCTGAAGTGATCGGCCGTGGCCGGCGCCGCCGGTGCTGCCGTCCCCGTCGCGACCGCCGCCTCCCCATGGGGTAATGCAGTGGCCTCAGGCTGTTTGCCGCCGCTGCGCATGAGCACCACGAGCAGCACGATCAAATTGATCGCGAGCAATACCGCGAGCGCGATCGCCCAGATCGGCAGCCGGTTGCGCCGCGTGGCGATGCGCGTGTCCATCAAGCCCGGCACGTTTTGCCGTTGCCGTTCGACTTCCGATTTCTTCAGGGCGTCTAAAATGAATGACATTGGCGGATTCTAGTGGACCTAGCCCCCGCGGGTGGAAATGGGCAGCAACAACGGCGAACCGGGCTCGGCCAGCGCGGTATCGAGCACCACCTGGGTTTGCACTCCGGCAATGCCGTCCACGTTCAAGCGATGCTCACGCTGAAAATTCTGCACCTCGATCGCCAATTGCTGATCGTAGACGTCGCCGTGTTCGGGATCCGAAGCGCCGCCGTGCAGGGCATTCAAACTGCGCCTGAGCCAGCGCACTTCGTCGCCCTGCATGCCCACCGACAGCGGCCGGGTGCGCGTCGTCTTCGGCTTCCACACGACGGTGAACTCGCCGAACCAGTCGCGCGAGACTTCATCCAACGCGACGCGCTCGCTGTGTTCGCCGAGATCGAGCGTCGCGGCCTGATCGTCGAGCGCGGACAACACCACACGGTGGCGTTGTCCGTGATCATCGGTGAGCGTCAAGATGGCGGGGCGGTTGAGGGCTCTCACCTGTGCCCAGGAACCTCGCTGCTCGAGGCACGCAAGTCCCGCCTTGGCCGCCTGGCCGCACGGATCCTTGTCATCCGCCATGGCGGTGCCCCAGAGCGACAGCAGGCGGCGGAACGCGGCCGCATCGCCGGTGTTGGCGCCATTGGCGGCGAGCAGGTCGTTGATCGAGGTCCGCGGCGCAGCGGTTACCGGGGAGGGTGCCGAAGCGGTTGTCGCGGGGGCGGCGACCACGACCGCCACCGTTGCCGGCGGCGGCGGCGCTGGCGTGGTCGGCGCAGCCGCCGGACCCGCGGTGGCGCCAGATGAGTGCAGCAGCGTCGCAGCGGCCCGCCAGTCGATGCCATGCTGCCGGCCGAATTGCCAGCCGGCAATGGCGAGGGCGGCGACGCTGGCGACGCCGAGAGTGCCGGCGATCCATGCGAGCCACGAGGGCACGAATCGTCGGCCGTACACTTCTCCGGCCGCGCGGCGCACCAGGGCGGCGGTGACCTTGCGCGTCTCCTGGGTGTAGGCGCCGAGCAATGCCCGGTCGCAGCTGACGTTGATCACGCGCGGGATTCCCTGCGACACGCGATGCACCTCGGTGAGCGCCGACGGGGTAAAGATTTCGTCGACGGCGCCGGCGACGCGCAGCCGGTGGCGCACGTAGCCGGAAGTTTCCTCGCGCGACAGCGGTTCCAAATGGTAGCGGCCGGTGATGCGCTGTGCGAGCTGGCGCAGGTCCGTGCGATCGAGCAGCACGCGCAATTCCGGCTGGCCGATCAGAATGATCTGCAGCAGTTTCTGCGTGGGGGTTTCGAGGTTGGTCAGCAGGCGCACCTGCTCCAGGGTGTCGGCGGACAAATTCTGCGCCTCGTCCACGATCACGATGATGCGCCGGCCTTCCGCGTGCGCCGCGAGGAGCCGCCGATTCAAGGCATCGATCATTTCTTTGACGCTGCTACGATCGGCGCCGCTGATCTCGAGCCCCAACTCCTCGCAGATGGTCAGCAGGAATTCCACCGGCGTCACGCGCGGATTCAAGATCACCGCGACATCGGCGTGATGCGGCACGCGCGACAGCAGCGTGCGCACCACGGTGGTTTTGCCGGTGCCGACCTCGCCGGTCAGCTGGATGAAGCCGCCGGATTCGTTGATGCCGTAGAGCAAATGCGCCAGCGCCTCGGCATGGCGCTCGCTCAAATACAAATAGCGCGGATCCGGCGTAATTGCGAACGGCTTTTCCGTCAGACCGAAGAAGCTTAGGTACATGGCCCTCTTAGGATACCAACTCGCACGGCGCTTTCATTCGTTAAGATTCGGCGCCGTCGGCGGGGCCGGGCAAGAGGCTGGCCCGGGTCAAGACACCTGAGCCGAAGCGGTCGCGGATGCCATCGATGGCCGTATCGAGCCTCGCGTCCTTGGCGGGCGCCGCCGCCGGGGCGAACAAATCGGCTTGGGCGCCGACTTGCAGGTCGGCCACGCCCACCCCGAGTAATCGCACCGCGGCATGGGGCTGCTCGGTGAGCCAACCCTCGAGCAGGCGCAGGGCCGCGGCCGATATCACCGCGGTGTCCGACGTGGGCGGGGTCACGCTGCGTTGCCGGGTATACGTGGTGAAATCGGCGCGGCGGATCTTCACGGTGACGCAGCCGGCGATGAGATCGTGCGCCCGCAGGCGAGCCGCGGTCCGATCGGCCAAGTGCAGGAGCTGGGGGTTGAGCCGCGCCGCCCCGCGGATGTCGGTGGCGAAAGTCTCCTCGGCGCTGATCGATTTCTCTTCGCGGTCGGGGACGACGGCGCGATCGTCGATACCGGACGCCCGGTCACGCATGGTCCTGCCGTGCTTGCCGAAGGCGCGCCACACGCGTTCATCATCCGCGCGGCGCAGATCGCCGAAGGTGCGGATGCCGGCCGCATGCACCGTGGGCAGGGATTTTTGGCCGACGCCGAACAGTTTCTCGATCGGCAGGGGGTCCAAGATCGCGTGCACATGGTCGGCGTCGATATGACACAGGCCGTCGGGTTTGTTGAGGTCGGACGCGATCTTGGCGAGCAGCTTGTTGGGCGCGACTCCCACTGACGCGGTCAGGCCGGTTTGATGGGCGATGCGGCGCCGTATCTCGGTGCCGATCGCGACGGGAGTGCCGAGCAGTTGCCGGCTCGCGGTGACGTCGAGAAAGGCTTCGTCCAGGGACAGTCCTTCGACCAGCGGCGTGAACTCGTGGAATATGCCGAAGACTTCAGCCGAGACTTCTTGGTAGCGCGCCATGCGCGGACGCACGCAGATGGCGTCCGGGCAGCGCCGCAGCGCTTCGCGAATGGGCATGGCGGAGCGCACGCCGAAGCGGCGTACCGCGTAGCTCGCCGCGGCCACCACGCCGCGTCCGCTGGTGCCGCCGACGATCAAGGGCTTGCCCTTGAGCTCCGGGTTATCGTGCTCTTCCACGGACGCGTAGAACGCGTCCATGTCGATGTGCAGAATCGCCCGGGCGTCGGCGCGCCGCATGGATCATTTAACGGTGATGGTGATTTTCTTCGAGTGCAGCGGCGGGTCGAAGGACATGTGCAGGTAGTCGGCGAACACGAGTTCGAGCGTGTGCTTGCCCGGCGCAAGGGTAAGCGTCGTCTCGGTCTGCCCCTTGCCGAAGTGGACTATTTTGTCGGTGGCCGGTATCGGCGCATCGAGCTTGAGTTCACTGAAGTCGGTGTCGATCAACAGATGATGGTGACCGGTGTTGTCGAACTTGATTCCGGCCGGTGCGATGCCCATGCCCTTCAAGCCGAATTGCACGGTGACCGGCCCCGTGACCGTGGCGCCGTTGCGTGGAGAGATGATGTACACCTCGGCATTGGCGGCGGGCGCAGAGCGATCCTGGCCGACGGCGACCGCGGCGATCAAAGCGAAGCCCAACGCGAGAAATAGTCGATTCATGCGGATCTCCCCCAAGGTGGCACTCGAGCCATTTTACAGCTGCAACAAGGAATAGATGAATACGCCCATGAGCGTGATCAACAATACGACCATATACACCAAAATGAGTGCCAACGCCTTCAACGAGATGGACAGCCAGGTCCTGCCAAACACCCGTCGCATCGCGACGACGGTGTACACCGGGAAGGACCAGAACACGAGCGGGACGAACGCCCACACGGGATCGAGGCGCGGCCACGCATTGTCGGCGTCCGCCAACAGGATCACCAGTATCATCGCGGAAAAGAAAAACGCATGCAGGTGCAGAAAAAACAGCAGGTGTTCCGCATACCGATGGCGGGGACGCCAGTACAGCAGCATGTGCAGGAACGCGACCAGCGGTAAAAAAATAAACATGGCCTTCGGCATGGTCGCGATGGCGGTATGCAGGAGACTCGCCCCGTTGTCGTGCGCGATCGCCGAACAGGCATGCTGCAGCCGCGGTCCCCAGTAGATGCCCGCGAATGAGGTGACACTCGGGTCCTCGCACGTTGCCCCGGGCGTTCGACCTTTCAATTCCTTGTCATCGAATTGAAAAACGGTGCCATGCGGGTGCGATAACGAGGCAATGAAAAAAAATATGATGCTCAACACCAGGTAGAGGCGAAACGGCGGCAGATACGCGACGCGCCGTCCGGCCACGAACTCCTGCGTGAGCCGCCCGGGTTTGAGCCAGAGCAGATACAAGGTGCGCCACAGCCTCGAGTCCGAATGCGTAATGCCCTCGAGCGCCTCGTGGATGAGTTCCTTGGTGCTCGGCACATGAACGTCGGCCGGCTGACTGCAATTCGAACAGTAGTGTCCGGTCAAGGGCGCGCCGCAATTGAGGCAGTGGCGGATGGAGGCCGCAGGGTCGGCGGCAACCGGTGCGGTCACGGCAACCGGCGGCGTCAGGGCAACCGGCGGCGTCAGGGCAACCGGTGGAGTGGTGACGACCGCCGGATTTATGGGGGTCAGCTCACCCACGCGCGTTTCCGCGGGAACGCCTGTGGATAACTCGCGCAAACATTGTTTGCCTAAATCAGATCTTTGACCCCGTCGCGTTCTTCGAGCAATTCGCGATGGGTCGCGAGCATCTTCTCGCGGCTGAAATCGCTGATGCTCAAGCCTTGCACGATGCTGTACTCGCCGTTCTTGCAGGTCACGGGATAAGAATAGATCACGCCCGACGGGATGCCGTAGCTGCCGTCGGAGGCGACGGCCATGCTGACCCAATCGCCCGCGGGCGTGCCGAGGATCCAGTCATGGATGTGGTCGAGGGCGGCGGCCGCGGCGGAGGCCGCCGAGGAGGTGCCGCGCGCCTTGATGATCGCGGCGCCGCGCTGCTGCACGGTGGGAATGAACGTGTCTTTGAACCATGCGGCCTCGACCACCGACAGGGCGGGCTTGCCGCTGACGGTGGCGTGATGCAGATCGGGATACTGCGTCGCCGAATGATTGCCCCAAATGATGACCTTTTTCACTTCGCTCAAAGGCGCGCCGCTTTTTTCGGTGAGCTGGGCGAGGCCGCGGTTGTGATCGAGGCGGGTCATCGCGGTGAAGCGATGCGGCGGCAGGGACGGCGCGTTGCGCTGCGCGATCAGTGAATTGGTGTTCGCGGGATTGCCGACCACGAGCACGCGCACGTCGCGGGCGGCGACCGCATCGAGCGCCTTGCCCTGGGCGGAAAAAATCTTGGCGTTCTCCAGCAGGAGATCCTTGCGCTCCATGCCCGGGCCGCGCGGCCGCGCGCCCACCAGCATGGCGAAGTTGCAATCCTTGAAGCCGACCGCGGCGTCATGCGTGGCGGTGACTTTGTTGAGGGTCGGGAAGGCGCAATCGTTCAGTTCCATGACGACGCCGGCCACTGCCGCGGCGGCCGCTGGGATCTCGAGCAGATTCAGGTTGATCGGCTGATCGGGCCCCAGCATCTGACCGGAGGCGACGCGGAATGCGAGTGCGTAACCGATATTGCCGGCGGCGCCGGTGATGGTGACGGTGACGGGTTTTTTCATGGGTGGCTCCGATGGCTCCGGCGCAAAAATCTCGGCGAATGTTAGCTGAAATCGCGCTTTTCCGGGCGACGGAGTTACCGCAGCGGCAGCGGCTCTGAAGCGGCGGTCGGTAAGTTCACGCGCAGCAGCTTGGCCACCGTCGGTGCGATCCGGCGCATGTCGATGACGCCGAGATCGCGATGCTGCGCGATGCCGGTGCCGGAGATGAAGAACGAGGCGCGCATCTGTGGATCCTCGGGCGAGAAGCCGTGGCCGCCCACGCCGTGCAATTCGCTCACCGCTGCGCTCGCGGTATCGCTCGCGGTGTCGCTCGAGGGCAGGGATGTGGGCCAGTACGCGGGGGCGTAGCCGGGCTTCATGGCGACGAGAAACGAGGCCTGCGGAAATCCGCCGCGCTGCCGGATGGCGTCCTTCTCCAGGACCTCGCTGATGCCATAGCGCTGGTCGGCCGCGAGGGTGTGGAGCAGCTCGCGCACTTGGGCCAAGGTGGCCGCATCGGTGGGATCATGCAGGATGATCGCAGCCATTCCGCCGGACGGCCACGGCTCCGCTTTCCACGACAGGACTTTCATTGCCTTGGTTTGCGGATCGACACTCGCTTCAATCAAGCCCTCGCGCAAGAACGCGACGTAAAAATTGACCTTGTGGGTGAGTGGTTCGAAGCCGTGATCCGACACGATCAGCGCCACCGCATTCGGGTCGTTGGCGCGGGCCGCCGCCACCAATTGCGACAGCATGCTGTCGAGCGCTTCCAGATCGAGGTTGGCCTCGGCGCTGAAGGGACCGTGCTCGTGCTCGGTCTCATCGAGGGAACTCAAATGGATGGTCATGAAGGCCGGTTTGTGCGTGCGCAGGATATCGAGAGCAAAGCGTGTCTTCACCGCGTCGGCGTCCTGGGTGATGTCGTTGCCGTTGAGGTAGGGGCCCAAGCGCGCCTGCATGTCGGACAGCATCCCTTCCGGACGCGACAGCGCCGCGATGAGATCGCGGTCCGACGGATTGAGGTCGTCCGTCGGGCGGAATTCCCGCCAGTATTCAGGAATGAGGAAATCGACTTGGGTCGCGCCGACGCTGACCGGCCAACCGACGCTGGCCGTCTTCAAGCCGGCTTGATGCGCGGCCTGCCACAGGGTGGGGACGCGAATTTGCGCGGTGTACCAGAACCAGGAGTCGGCGAACGTGTGCTTCGGATCGAACTCGAGATTGCTATAGATGCCGTGCTCCGCGGGCGGCACCCCCGTGATCAGCGTGGTATGGCTCGGATAGGTGATGGTGGGCCAGACGCCGGTGACGCCGTCGGCGTACGCGCCCTGCGCCAGCATGCTCCTTAAGAAAGGGATCTTGAGGCCGTGCGCATCGGCTTGGGTGACGTACTCCGGCTTCATGCCGTCGACCGAGATCATCAGCACCGGCGCCGCGGCGGCGGGGTGGCAGACGGCGAGCAGGAAGGCCCATGCTGCGATGAACAGAGCCGCCGCGGACAGAATCGGTCGACGCTTCACTCGTTGTCGACGATCACGCCGGTGGCGAGCGCGTTCTCGGTGATCGGATAGTTGGGATAGGTACTGCGAAAGCGAAGCAGCTCCGTATCCGCCTCCTGGGTGCGGCCGGCGCGGCGCAGCGAGGCGATGTCGGCGAGCCACACCGATGGCGCCCGCACGCGGGCTGCGTCCATGACGCGCGCGGCCGCGTGAACCACGTGCGGCGCAGGCTCGGCGCGTTTCGTCCGCTGCGGCCCGAACACGATGGCGAGCACCAGCGCCACGGATAGGAGGACGCTCGCCGCGAACGCCAGCGGGGCCAGGTAAGCCGGCCTACCTCCCTGCGCCACCCGCGCCGCGCCCAGTACTCGACGATCGAGCGCGTGCGGCGTGGCGGCTGCGGCGTCGCGCCGGTATTGGCGCGACAGCGCGCTGTCGCCGCGCAGGTACTCTTCGAGGTCATCGTGCGGGTCCATGGTCAAATGGTGCGCGTTCGCAGAGGCCGGGCGTCGGGCAGCGGCGCCGGCAGCAGCGATTTTTTCAGCTTGCGAATCGCATAGCGCAGGCGGCTCTTGGCGGTCTCCACCGGCACGTCCATCACGCGCGCGATTTCATCGATGGTCAATCCCGTCTCCTCATGCAGCAGGAATGCTTCGCGCTGCTCGTGCGGCAGATCGCCGAGAGCTGCGAGCAACGCGGACTGCTGTTCGACGAATTCCGCCATGCCGTCGGGGCGCTGATATTCAGGCACTTCCGGCTCCGGGCTGTGCACATCGGCATGATGCGAACGAGCGGCATGTCGGTTGCGCCGGAAGAAGTCGATGCTGCAGTTGTGCGCGATGTGAAACAAATAGGTCGCGAATTTCGCGCGCGGCTCATAGCGGGCGCGCGTGGCCACCAACCGCGACCAGACTTCTTGGAACAGGTCGGCTGCGGCACCGGCATTGCGCACCTGCCTCAGCAAATAGCGATAGAGCGGATCCTTGTGACGCGCATACAGCGCGGCGAACGCGTGGCCGTCCCCCTCGCGATAGCGGAGCATCAGGCGAGCGTCTTCGTCGGGGGCATCCATTGCCCAGAGCATACGCGAGGTTTTTGACAAACAGCCATCCGGCATCGCGCGGCGGATACGTGTGACGCCACTGCAGTGACGGTTCGCTGCTGAAGGCCCTCTCCGCGTTTCATGCGGCACCGCAGCAAGGACGTCGCCGACAAGCCAAAACGCCCCCCAAAATATTTTCGCCAGGTGCTTGCATGTCCTAGTGTTGTATGTAACTATAACACCAAGTCACCGAAACACCTCGATGACTGCAGATTAACCAGGAGACGATCATGAACCACACAGTCACTTCGAAACTCGCGGCCTTAGGCGTTGCTTTGTTGATGAACAGCTTTCTGTTGGGCGGCGTCGCCTACGTGTTCAACAGCGAGGCCCAAGCAAACACAACGGTCCTCTCGGTGGCCCAGGTGTCGGCGCCGACTCAGACGCTGGCGGTCTGAGACCCGGTCAACGAGAAGCGTTCTGGTAAATTACCGTGCTACATGGCCACCACACGGGCCGGCACATCGAGCGAGGAATGGACCCTAATTGGAATGACAACCAACCTATCTATCGCCAACTGCGCGATCGAATGGTTGCCTTGATACTCGAGGGCGCGCTGAAGGAGGGTGATCCATTACCCTCCGTGCGCGCGGTTGCCGCCGATTACCGGCTCAATCCGCTGACGGTGCTCAAGGGCTACCAACAGCTGGTCGACGAACGCTTGGTCGAGAAACGCCGCGGTCGCGGCATGTACGTGAGCGATGGTGCGCGCCGGCTATTGCTCGCCGGCGAGCGCGAGCGGTTCCTCAACGAGGAATGGCCGCAGATTCTCGCGGTCATCAATCGACTGGGTTTCTCGGCCCAGGAATTATTCGCGCAGACCCCCGCCCTCACCCATCCGGCGCCGCCGCCCCGCGGCAGCGACGCCCCCAAAGAAGAATGAGATTCACCATGCCTGCCCTCATCGAAGCTCGTGATCTGACCAAGAAATACGGCAAACACACCGCCCTCGACCGCGCCAATTTCGTGGTCGAGCCGGGCCGCATCGTCGGCCTGATCGGGCCGAACGGTGCCGGCAAGACCAGTGCGCTGCGCGCCATCCTCGGGCTCACCACCTATGAGGGCCAGTTGAACGTGCTCGGCCATGAGCCGTTTCGCGAACGCACCGCGCTCATGCACGATGCCAGCTTCATCGCCGACGTGGCGGTGCTGCCCTCCTGGCTGCAGGTCGATCAGGCCATCGACTTCGTCGCCGGCGTGCATCCGCGATTCCGCCGCGACCGGGCGGTCGCCCTGCTCGCGAAGACCAATATCACCGGCAAGCGCCGCATGCGCGAATTGTCCAAGGGCATGAAAACCCAGGTTCACCTGGCGTTGACCATGGCCATCGACGCCAAGCTCTTGGTGCTCGACGAGCCGACGCTCGGGCTCGACATCCTGGCGCGGCGCGCCTTCTATGACGCGCTGGTGAACGACTACATGGACGAAACACGGACCATATTGATCACGACGCATCAGGTCGAGGAAATCGAAAATTTGCTCACCGATGTTCTGTTCATCGAGAAGGGCCGCATCGTGCTCGACTCCTCGCTCGAGGATATCGCGACGCGCTACGCCGCGGTCGAGGTCGCCGCCGACCGGCTCGACGCGGCGCGCGCGCAGCGGCCCTTCTATGAGCGGCGCATGCTCGGCAAGGTGGTGCTGTATTTCGAGCACCCCGACCACGAGAAGCTCGCCGGGTTCGGCGAGATCCACACGCCCACCGTATCCGATCTGTTCGTCGCCAAATTATCGGGAGCTCCCCAATGAACACGCCCATGAGCGCCAACATCATGAACGGCCCTGACGGGTCGGCCGCTCCCATCAGCCGGAACATCACGCCGAACCGCCTCAACGCCATGACCTGGCTGGTGCGCCGCGAGTTCTGGGAGAACCGCGCGATTTGGATGCTGCCCGCCGTGATCGGCGGGCTGCTCATCCTCGCCTCCCTGTTCGGCGGCTACAATGTCGTGGGGGCGGTCGATCTGCCCACCGTTCAAGCCGTCGTGCAGGCCGGCGCCCCCGACGGCATGCTCATGATCGTGGCGCTGTTTTTCATCGTCATGTCGATCTATTCCACCTGGTACCTGCTCGATTGCCTGTATGCCGACCGCAAGGACCGCAGCATCCTGTTCTGGAAATCCCTGCCGATCTCCGACACCTCCACGGTGCTATGCAAACTCGGCATCGCGCTGATCGTGGTGCCGCTGGTGTATTTCGCGGCCGCGGACCTCACCACGCTCGTGGTGTCCTTCATCGTCTCGGTTCGCGCCAGCTCCTACGTCGGCGGTGCTCTGTGGCACGGATCGACCTGGCTGCAGATCCAAGGCCTGTGGCTGTATCTGATCGTGTCGTCCGCCATCTGGTACCTGCCGGTCGCGGCCTGGCTCCTGGTGGTGTCCGCATGGGCCAAGCGCGCCGTCATGCTCTGGTCGATTCTTCCGCCGCTGGCCTTGATCGTGGCCGAGCGCCTATTTTTCGGGACGTACGAGATCGGCAGCCTGCTCAAGTCACGGCTCTTCGGCTACTTCGCGTACGCCTTCCAATACACGCCGGGCGATGCGAACTGGGTGACCACCGAGGTGACCGCCGGCGTCGGCCATCACGGGACGATCACGACGCCGGTGAACGTGCTGCGTTTCGTCAATTTCGATGGGTTCCTGGCGAGTCCGGCAACCTGGATCGGTGCCGCCGTCGGAGCCGCGCTGATCGCCGGCGCCATTCAACTGCGCATTCGCCGCACGGAAATCTGATCTGCGGCGCTTTGCGGTCACCGGCGTACTGGCGCTGACCGTCGGGGTTTCCGCCGAGCTTCGCGCCGAGGAATTCTTTCCGACCCGCGATCAAAATGAGCTCTTGCGGGGCTTTTATTTGCCGCTGCCGAGCGATACCCCGCTGGGCGCCGACGCGACGCTGGGCGCCGCGCTGATGATCAGCAACACGCTCAACGTCGAACAGCGCGGCCGGCAGAGCCTATTCGTCGACGGCGAGACCGATGCCCTCGATTTGACGTTCGACCATTCGCTGTCCTCCTCCTGGCGCTACCGGTTCACGTTGCCGATCGTCCGTGACAGCGGCGGATTCTTGGACTCCGTCATCGACACCTGGCATGAGGTGTTCGGCTTTGCGCGCGGCGCGCGGCCTTACTACCCCAAGGGGCAGATCGAGTATTTCTATTCGGGCCCGGGCAGCATCGACCTGAACCACAGCGCGACCAGCGTCGGAGATCTGGCGGGCGACCTCGGCTGGTATGCGTTCGAGGATCCGCGGTTGACGGTGTCTCTCTGGGGAGGTCTGAAAGCGCCGACCGGATCGGTGGCCGACCTCACCAGCGACGGCGCCTGGGACGGCGCTCTCTGGGCGCACGCTGCCCTGCGCGGGCCGCTATGGCAGTTAGGAGCGGAAGCGGGAGTCGTCCAACCGTTCGGAGATGAGTTATTCGGCGGCTATGGACACCGCCATTGCGAGTTTGCGCGCGCTGCGGTCTCGCGTGCGGTCGGGTCCGAATGGACGCTGCGCGCGCAACTCGACGGTCGAACCGGCCGGGTCGCCGGCACCGATCTGCGGTTTCTCGGGCCGAGTGTGCAATTGACCGTGGGCGCGGCCCGCCGCCTCGGCGCAAGATGGCGCATCGAGATGGGCTTCATCGAGGACGCGGCGGTCAACACCGCACCCGACATCACGTTCTTTCTTGGGATTCACGACTAAGCAGTGCAAAATAGCGCCCCTCAACGCCGAACAGTTGCCAACCCCCTCTCGTAGGAGCGCCGATGTACAAGACCAAGATTGACCTTGCGGAGAAAACCCGCCGCAACGTCATCGCCATTCTGAACGATCGATTGGCCGATGCGATTGATTTGCAAAGCCAGGTCAAGCAGGCCCATTGGAATGTGAAGGGCCCGAATTTCATCGCCCTGCACGAGTTGTTCGACAAGATTTCCGATGTGGTGCTGGAACACATCGACGACATCGCCGAGCGCGTGACGAGCTTGGGCGGAACCGCGGAGGGCACGGTGACGGTCGCCTCCAAGCGCAGTAAGTTGAAGAACTATCCCCTCAGCATCACCGCCGGCAAGGATCATCTGTTTTATCTGTCGACCCAGCTCTCCGTGTTCGGCAAGGCAGTCCGGGCCGCCATCGACGATACGGATAAATTGGGGGACGCGGATACCGCGGACCTGTTCACCGGCATCTCCCGCGAAATCGACAAGTATTTGTGGTTCCTCGAGGCGCATCTGCAAGAGAAAGCGTGATGGCTGACCCTCAAGGCGCGCTCGACACTCTCAAGGGACTGCTCACGGCCGGGGAGACCTTGGAGGCGTGGGCGGTGCAGCACCGCCTGTATGCGCTCACGCACCGCCGTGCATGCATTGCGGCGACCAGTGGACGTTTCATTTCGCTGCAGCGGCGCTTGATCGGCGGGTACGATTCGGCCGACATAAGGTGGCAGGACCTCAAAGAAACACGCATCAGCGCCGGCATCCTCGCCGCGGACTTGACGCTGGTGGCGCAGTCCAGTTCGGACCTCAACATAGGCGCCGAAGTGAATCGTGTCTGGACCTTCACCGGGTTTTGCAAGGACCAGGCTCAGGGCCTGTATCGCATCTGCCAGCAGCATGATCAGGTGTGGCGTGAAAAACGCCGCATCCGCGAACTCGAGGAATTGCGCGCCAAAGCCGGCGGCGTGCAGATCGGCGCGAACTCAGGCTATGGCTCCGCGGGCGCCGCAGGCGCCGACGCGGGCGCTGAATCAGAGCCCGCGCGCCGGCTGCGGCAAGCGCACGAAATGCTCGAGGCCAAACTCATCAGCGACTCCGAATACGAGGCCATCAAGGCCAAGATCGTGTCGGGTCTTTAGCCTTGAGCAGAGCCCTTAACCCAACAAATAGGCAAAGTAGCTGTTGCGCAGCCGGTTGAGCGGGTCGGTGCGTTGACGCAGCGCGCGGAATAATTTCAGGCGTTCGCCGAAGGCCTTGGCGACATGTTCGGGCTGCAGCGCGCGGGTTTGATTGAAGGTGGGCGTACCGCCCAGCCCCGAGGCGAAATCATTGAAGTCGATCAAGAACTCATCCCAGCCCTGATCGCCGGTGGATGAGGGCTCGAGGGTGAACATGGGACCGGAATAGCTGGCGCTGAACAAGGAGCCGCGGTCCTGATGCAGGCGGCTCGCCCCGGTGACCACGTTGCAGCGGTAGCGATGCTGTTTGTAATAAGCCCTGCAGAAGGCAAAGTATTCGCCCAACACCTTGGGGAAATCGGCTTGCGGAAACGCCCACAAACTATACGTATGGCGCGCTTTCCAGGCTTCGACCGGCAGGTCGCGCATCCATTCGTGCGAATACATCACCACGCCGCGGGTGGCTCGATCGAGCGTCGCGCGCAGTGCGCGCCCTACGCGCGCCGCCACGCCCGCGCGCAAGCCGGGCGCCGCGAGCACGCTGCCGACGGTCGAGCCGAATGCGGGCAGCACGTTGCGCATCACCGAACCGCGAATTTGCCACATGCCGGAACGGCTGGTGGACGCCGATTCGTCGAGCGTGCGCCGTTCGACCGTGATTCGATCGTTGAAGGGGGAGATGTGCAGCCGCAGCGCGCCCGGCGCGTCGACCATCGATGCGCAGCGCGCGGCGAATTCCTTGAGCGACAGCACCTGATAATCGATCTTGACCTGCGTCAGCGGCTTTACGCGCAGCACCACCTCGTGCACCACGCCCAACAGGCCGAAGCTCGAGCGCAGCACTCGCATGAGATCGCGCTCCGCCTCGCGCACGACCATTTGCTTGCCTTGCGGTGTGATCAATTTCAGTTCCGAGATGCAGGAAGACAATTGCGCCGTGCCGGCGCCGTACGAGGCCTGCGGCAGCGTGGTGAGCGCGGCGGCGCCCAAGGAAATCTGGCCCATTTCGGGAGTCAGCGGCAGTTCCTGGCCCCGCTCGGCGAGCGCGCGCACCAGGGTCCCCACGCGCACGCCGGCCTGTGCCCGCACGAAGGTGTCCCCATACTCGATGACCTTGTCGAGCGCACCGGTGTCGACCATGGTGCCGCCGTCGCCGCCCACACAGCGCGTCTGCGAATAGTCGGCGCCGACCACACGGACCGGAGTCGGGTAGCTCTTGGTTTTGCTCAGAATCGAAGGAACGTCTTCAAATCGCTTGATTTTCAGGACGAGACGCGGCCGTCGATAGATGCCGGATGAATCCGCGCCGGGTGACCGAGTGACTTTGCTGACCATGTTCTTCCCCCTTGGAAGATCTCGAATACGCCTGAGAATTTGCTCAGCTATTCAAGGGGGTGCCCAAACCTTGCGGCTGGTCAGCGCGGCTAAAGCGCTTGAGACACTGGTGACCCCGCTATCGTCAGGCTCCTTGGTGGAAGCCCCTTAGACCGGTGGTTTTGCGTCCCCACCTTTCGGCGGGTTTGCCCTTGAACAGCGCTCCTACTATGCGGTCGTTACGCCATCTGTGTAAAGCGTTTTCTTTTGCGCTCAACCCATGAGCAGCAAAGTCTCCGCATGCTCCACCGCCTCCGGTGTGCCGCACACCACGACCACGTCACCTTCCTTGAATATGGTATCCGGGCCCGGCTCGCGTCCGACGATGCCGTCGCGGCGCACCGCGCTCACCGCCGCGCGCGAGCCGCGGTCGGCCACTTCCGCGATGCTGCGCCCGACCGCCCAGGCGTGCGGCGGCAGGATGACGCTGTGCAATTCCTCACGAAAAGCGTGACTGTCGTCGAGCGGCTCCGCGCCCGCATCGCGAAAGTATTGCCGCAGCATGCTGTAGCGATGACTGCGGATATCGTTCACCGTGCGGATCACGCGTGCCATCGGCAGCTTCAATAGCAGCAACAGGTGCGACAACAACATGAGGCTGGCTTCGAAGGTTTCCGGCACCACTTCCGTTGCGCCGGCCAATTGCAATTCCTCGAGCTTGGTGTCGTCCTGGGTGCGCACCAGGATCGGCACGTCGCTGCGCAGTTCGCGCACCGAGCGCAGGATCCGCAGCGCCGTTTCGGGGCTCGCGAAGGTGACCACCACGCAACTGGCGCGCGCCACCCCGACGTTCTCCAACACCTTGACCTGAGTTGCATCGCCGTAGATCACCGGATCGCCGGCCTGCCGGCCTGAGCGGATCCGGTACGGGTCCACTTCGAGGGCGATGTATTCGAAGCCGGTCTGTTCGAGCACGCGCGCGATGTTCTGGCCGACGCGGCCGAAGCCGCAGATCACGACGTGTTCACGCTCGGCGGCGGCGAGCGCGGCCTGCTCCTCGCGCAGCGCCCCGCTGCTCGATGGGCCTGACTCATCGAGGAGCACCCGCGTGATCCGCCGGTTCTGGCGGATGATGAGCGGCGACAACACCATGCTGAGCACGGTCGCGGCGAGCAGCGGCTGCACGACGGCGGGATCCAAGAGCTCTCGCCGCAGCAGCAGCGTCAACAGGGCAAAGCCGAATTCACCGCTCTGTGCCACCACCACCCCGGTGCGCAGCGATTTGAACCAGCTCTTGGTCGCGGGCTTCGCGGCCACCGTCACCACCGCCGCCTTGAGCAGCAGCACTCCGATCAGGATCGCGCTGACCAGCGGCAGATGGCGCAGCAGGAGACCGACGTCGAGCAGCATGCCGACGGTGATGAAGAACAGGCCGAGCAGCACCTCGCGATACGACCGGATGGTGGCCTCGATTTGATGGCGAAACTCGGTTTCCGCCAGCATCATGCCGGCCAGAAAGGCGCCGAGCGCGAGCGACAAGCCGACCGCATGGGTCGCCCAGGCGGAGGCGAGCACCGCGAGCAGGACGGCGAGCGAAAACAACTCCGCGGAGCGGAACGAGGCGATCAGCAGGAACAGCGGGCGCAGCAGCCATCGACCGGCGGCCAGCACCAACGCCAACGCGAGCACTGCGATGCCGATGGCGCCCGCGATGTGCCAGGCGTCGGCGTGCGCGCCGCCGCCGACCAACACCGACACCAGCGCGAGAAACAGCGGAAAGGACAGGTCCTGAAACAGACAGATGGCCACCGCCACGCGGCCGTGGGTGCGATTGTTCTCCGATTGCTCGGTGAGCTGCGAAATGATGATGGCCGTCGATGACATGGCGAAGGCGCCGCCGATCACCACGGCGACCGCCGGGACCACGCCGAACCAGAGCACCGCGCCCGCGGCGACGATGGCGGTCGTCACCAGCACCTGGGCGCCGCCGACGCCCAAGACTTCCCAGCGCATCGCGACGAGGCGCGGCAGGGAGAATTCGAGGCCGAGGGTGAACACCAGGAAGACCACGCCGAAGTCCGCCAGCAGCTGGGTGGTCTCGTTGTCGACCGCGAGCGCCAGCGCGTGCGGCCCGAGCAGCATGCCGACCGCGAGATAGCCCATGATTGCCGGCAATTTCAACTTGCGCACGCCCGCGACCACGAACACCGAGGCGGTGAGCAATATCAATATTTGCAGCAGCGGGTCGTTGTGTACCACGTGTTCGTAATCCAACGCACAGCGAATTGCCTGATAGCATATAGAATCATGGCGCGTGGCGACGAACACTCACGGACGATTGAATCGCCTCTGGCGCTGCAGGGAGCGGGCGAGGATTGGCGGCTCAACCTCGCCGGCGATTGGTCCTTGGCGGGAATGGCGCAGATCGAAGTGCAGTTGCGCACCTTGCCGGCGGCCTTGCGCGGCACTCTGGTCTGCGATTGGTCCGAGGCGAAGACGCCCGGCATCGGCACGGCGTGGGCCTTGCTGCTCAAGCTCTCGGGGCTCGGTGCCAAGGTCAGTCACACCGGCAACCCGCCGCACTTTTTGCAATTGCTGCTGAAGCTCACCGCGGACCGCCACGCGGCGCAGGCTGCGCCCACGACCGACCACAGTATCGAGGCCAGCGTCGGCCATTTAGGCCGCTGGGCCGTGCTGCAGGGGACGCATGCACGCGGCGTGCTCGACTTCTTCGGACGCATGGTTACGGTGCTCGGGCAGGCCTTTGCGCGGCCACGGGCGCTGCGCGTCTCGTCGCTCGCGCGGCATATTTATGAGACCGGCATCACCGCCATTCCCATCGTGTCGCTGATCGCGTTTCTGATCAGTGTGATCGTGGCGTACTTGGGAGCCCAGCAGCTGTCGCGCTTCGGCGCGGATATTTTCGTCGTCGACCTAGTGACCATCGCGGTGCTGCGGGAAATGGGCGTGTTGTTGACGGCTATTATTGTTGCCGGGCGGTCAGGCAGCGCCTTCGCCGCCGAGATCGGCGTGATGCAGTTGAACGAGGAAACCGACGCGCTGCGCGCCATGGGCATGAACCCGATCGAATTGCTGGTGGTCCCCAGGGTGCTCGCCCTGGTCATCGCAATGCCGTGCCTGACGGTGATCGCGGACGCCATGGGGCTCGCGGGCGGCGGCCTGTTGTCGCTCCTGAATTTGCACATTCCGTTGCCGCAATTCACCTTCCGGCTGCGCGAGTCGATCTCCAGCACCACGTTTTGGGCCGGTCTCATCAAGGCGCCGGTATTCGCCCTGCTCATTGCCATGGTGGGCACCTACCGCGGCATGCAGGTGCGCGATTCCGCGCGCGAACTCGGCCGGCTGACCACGGTGGCCGTGGTGCAATCGATCTTTCTCGTCATCCTTGCCGACGCGCTGTTCGCAGTCCTGTTCGTGCAAATTCAGTTTTGACCACGGAGTTTTGACCATGGATAGCGCTGTCGCCGCCGATGTGGCCCCGGTGATCCGCGTTCGCGGCCTGGTCAACCGATTCGGGTCGCAGACCGTGCACGACGGACTCGATCTCGACGTGCTGCCGCACGAGATCTTCGGCATCGTCGGCGGCTCGGGCACGGGCAAGACGGTACTATTGCGCTCGATCTTGGGTCTGCGGGTTCCGCAGGCCGGCAGCGTCGAGATCAACGGCAAGGATCTGCGCAACCTGACCCAGCCTGAGCGCAGCCGTCTCGTGCAAAGCTATGGCGTGACCTTTCAAAACGGCGCATTGATCAGCTCGTTGAGCGTTGCGCAAAACATCCAGCTGCCGCTGCGCGAATATCATCCGGCCTCCGAAGAGATCCTGGATGAACTCGCCGAGTTGAACCTGGCCATGGTGGGATTGGCGGCGGAGGACGGCGCTAAGTTTCCGTCGCAGCTCTCCGGCGGCATGATCAAGCGCGCCGCGCTGGCGCGCGCGCTCAGCCTCGAACCCACGCTGTTGTTCTTGGATGAGCCGACCGCCGGCCTCGATCCGATTTCCGCCGCGGCGTTCGATGAGCTACTGTTGTACCTTCATTCCCAACTGCGCCTCACGGTGGTGATGATCACCCACGACCTCGATACCCTGTTTCGCACCTGCAGCCGCGTCGGCGTGATCGTCGACGGCCGCATGATCACCGACAGCCTGGACGGACTGCTCGAGAACCAGAATCCCTGGATACGCGAATATTTCCACGGCCCGCGGGCACGCGCCGCCGCCCACGCCGGGGAGTCGAACGGCCAGGGCCCGAACGGCCAGGGTCCGAATGGCCAGGGTCCGAATGGATAGAGACGCGAACTATGTGGCGGTCGGCGCGTTCGTGCTGCTGGTCATCGCCATGGCCGTGTCCTTCGTGTTCTGGTACACCGAAGAGCAGGACAAGCGCACCTATCAACGCTACGAAATCTACTTCGACGGCTCGGTGAGCGGCCTCTCGCCCGGCAGCCCGGTGCGCTATCTCGGGGTCGATGTCGGCAAGGTCGCGCGCATCCTGCTCGACCCGCAGCAGCGCAAGCGCGTGCAGGTCCTCGCCGACATCGATTCGACCGCGCCGATCGATGACCGCACTCTCGCCTCCTTGAGCCTGCAGGGCATCACCGGCCTGTTGTTCATCGACCTCGAGCAGGCCAAGAATGCGGCCGCCGCGGCGGCGCTCCCCCAAGGTCAACGCTATCCGGTGATCCGCTCCACGCGCTCGGACTTCGCTTTGTTGCTGAGCAGTCTGCCCGCCTTGGCGACGCACGCGATCGACTTGGTGGACCGTTTCGATCAACTCGCCAGCGACGAGAATGTGCGCGCGTTCAAGGCAACGCTCGACAACGCCAGAAGTGCCAGCGAGGCCCTGCCGGCCACCATTCGGGAGGTGCAATCCATGGTCGCGGAGGTACGCCGTTCCTCGCAGGAAGTCGAGGGCGCCGCCGCCGACGTGCGCGAGATCGTGTCGCATTCCAAACCCGACATCGAATCGGCGCTCGCGAACATCCACACAGCCTCGGACAACTTGGTGCGGCTCTCGGACCGCTTGGATCACTTCGTCGCCGACAACGAGCCCGGCATTTCGAGCTTCACCCATCAAAGCCTGCCGGAACTCGAACAACTGCTGCGCGAAACCCGGCGCGCCGCGCAGGATTTTCGCGACCTGTCGCGGAGCTTGAAGCAAAACCCCTCGCAGCTGATCTATGAGCCCACGTACCGCGGCGTCGAGGTGGCGAAGTGAGGCCGCTGCGGCTGTCGCTGCCGCTGTCGCTCTGCCTGCCGCTGTGCCTCGCGGGGTGCACCGGCTCGCTGTTTCAAAGCAAAGCGGTTCCGCCGACGGTGTATCAGTTGTCCGCGGGGGCGCCGCTTGCGGCCGCCGAACCGTCCGCCGCCGCCTCGGCCCCGGTCATTCCGGTCGACGTCGCGGTTTTGAAGCCGAGGGTCAGCCCCGGACTCGACACCGAACGTCTCGCCATCCTGTATCCGGATCGGCGCCTCGATTATTTCGCGGATGCGCGCTGGAGCGGGCCGCTCGCCGAGGTGGTGCAGGACCTCGCGGTGCAGGTGTTTCACGCCCACGGAAATCTGCGCACCGTGACCGAGGATACCTCGGTATTCGCGAGCGCCTATTGGCTCGAAATCGAAGTCACCGACTTTCAAGCCGAGTATTCTTCCGCGGCAACGGCGCCGCAGGCCCACGTCCATTTGATTGCGCGCATCGGCAAAGCGAGCGACCGGCGGATCCTCGGCCGGTTCGAAGCGGACGGACTCAAGGCCGCCGCGGAAAATCGCCTGACGGCCATTGTCGATGCCTACGCGCGCGCGGCGGACGCGGCGCTCGAACAGGTCGCCGCCAACGTCGCGACGACGCTGACCCTTAGCGAGTCGGGCGAGAACTAATCGGCCGGGTGACCACATATATCGCCGCACGCGAGTACTGCGCCAACCGATCGACGTCCGGGAACTCTGTTAAGCGGGGTTGTGTGCTTGGCGGGAAGCTGCTCCGGCGGGTGACGCTCATACGGTTGCTGGGTTCACAGTCGTGCGACGATGTGTCACAGCCAAACTTGGCCGTGGATGATCAGCGGTAGCAGTTCTCCGCCAGGCAATCCGCGCCGCTCCGCTTTTCTTAGAGTCTCGAGTTTTCGCAGATTCAGATGCACCCGTCAGCTGTATAAGACGCTCCGCGCTTTTCCGCGTCAAGCTGCAAAATGAGTGCGTTTCAACGGTAATACTGCGTGGATTTCCGAGTCCGCCATATTGCTGAACCCGGCACTCGCGGCTGATGAGAGCCCCCAACGCGACGCGACGATGGCCGTCACGCGAGCCATCAAAATCATCGCTCAGGACGTGTGTCGCAGCGGGCGCAGCACCGTCGGCGCGCACAGGCTCGCGTAATGCGCGCCCTCGTCCTTTTGAGCGCCGAGGATGGCGAGCAGATCACCCGCGGCCATGGGTTCGCCGAACAAGCGGCCCTGCGCGTAGAAGCAGCCGTGCTTGCGCAGGAATTCGAGCTGTTCGGGGGCCTCCACGCCTTCCGCGATCACTTCCAGATTCAGGCTCTTCCCCATGTCGATGATGGTGCGCACGATGGCCGCATCGTCAGAGTCCACCGCCACATCGCGGACGAAGGACTGGTCGATCTTGAGCGTGCCGATCGGAAATTGTTGCAGGGCCGAGAGCGACGAATAGCCGGTGCCGAAATCATCGATGGCGAGGTGCAAGCCCATGGCATAGAGCTCATTCAACAGTCCGATGGTGCGTTTCGGGTCGGTCATCAAGGTGGTTTCGGTCACTTCGAGT
>Ga0209611_10004089_pt1 | contig 25043 bp, 22 predicted proteins | sample S1TSphgellanicum_3_FD_187693 | JGI IMG/M metagenome (GOLD analysis project Ga0209611, IMG submission 187693) | Host-associated microbial communities from peat moss isolated from Minnesota, USA - S1T2_Fc - Sphagnum magellanicum MG (SPAdes) (version 2) | ecosystem: Host-associated > Plants > Peat...
TTATCGACTTCTTCTTTGCGCTGCAGTGCGCACATCGTGCGTGCATGTCTCTATCCCCTTTTTCGATCGCTCAAGATCATGCCGCACTTTTAAAGCGAGGTCGAGATGGGGTTCACCGGACGGATACATCTTTTCTGAACGGCCGAAAACAGTCATTTTCGGCGGTTGATTCCTGCAGTGTTCTAAAGCCGTTTCTAAGGTGCTCGGAAACGGATTGTATCTAAGGTATCTTGCTGTCTGCATTAGGCGATAAGTCCATCCACTAACAACGACAAAGTTGGCTTGTGGATTGCACCAAAAGCTTCATAGAATGAGCTTTGCGTCGAGTTGGATTTTTCCCTTTATCTTGCCTTACTTTCGTAAAGACGCACTGTCGTGCGGAGCCACTTTGTGGTGTAGCGCGGCTGCGCCTGGAGGAAGGTAATGCCAAAAGGAAGGCAGCCGAAAAAATTGACCCAATCATCACAGCTCTTCGGCACATACCACGTAAGAGAGAACTGCGTAAACAGCTCTCTCCTTGGAAGTGCGCGCCCATAATTCGCACAATGAGGTTTCCTCAGCCCCTGGTCGAGCCACTAGGCAAAGGTATCATCTTGAGGATACTCTCTCGGGTCCGATGGCTCGACATACAACCCATCAATTTCTTGCAACGTCTTGCCTATGATGCCTTGCACGTCGCCGTATAGTCCAGCAGCTGCTTGGCCGATGCCATTGATCTGTTGCTGGCGCTTAGCCCATTGCTTGTTGGTAGATTTCCGTTCGCGATCCAGATCGAGCTGCATATCGGTAACACGCTCAGCAATCGCCTCTACTCTATGTCGAAAGCAGGGTCCGTTAACATATTGATGAATCATTTCCATTTTGGCCCCATGCCCCTCGTTAAATACGCGCAAACTAGCGATCTCAATCAGTGATTGGCGAAGCACAATAACAAGCGGTACTACATACTGTGGCTTAGTTATGAAGACCCCTCCAAAGAATCCGAAGGTGTCAATTTGTTTAGGCACCGCTTGAGAGACGATTATGGCAATATCTGCATTGGCACGACGCAGATCTTCGCGTAATTTAGATAACCATGCATCACTCCACGTCTTCGTGCGTTTTGATTCTAGCAATATATTTCCACATACTTGACCACTCGCATCAAACACACGGTGCATCACATCCGCTCCATACTCACCCCTAGGGACCGGTTCAACGGTATCGCGAGGAAATGCCCTTCTCAAGACAGATTCAAGTAAAAGCTCTTGCATCTCACCTTGTAGCTGTTCTAAGCCCTGCTCTCCCGTTCGTCGTAATTCATCAATCTGTTTTTGCATAGTTTCTATGATGTGGTCCTTCTGCAATATCTTCAGACTTAGCTCCCGCTCCGCAGCAGCCTTAGACTGCTCACGGATTTCAACAATGCGATCCTGGACACGGGTTTCAATCGTAAATTCCTGCTCTCTTATTGCGTCTGCCAGTTCCCGCTGCTTTCTAAGCAGCTCTATCTGCGCATTCTGAGCATGGGTCAGCTTTTCATCTCTTTGGCGGAGTGCCTCCTGCAGATCAATTAGTTCACTGCTCTTTTCTTGCAACTCGTCGGCCAAAAGCATACGAGCTTTCCGGCCCTCCTCAAACGCAATTTTCTCGCGCTCTGCTTTTAGTTTTTCATTAACAAGAACACTGACGTTTTCTCTTTCCTTGGCCAGGGCTCGTTGAGCTTCGAGCAAACCAGCTTCACGTTTTCCTATATCGAGCTCCTTTTCGGCAATTCTCTGATCAAATTGTTGCCTCGCTGCTTCAAGTAATGGAGCTGCGAGCGATTCTGTTAGTTTTATTTCGGTATTGCAACTTGGGCATTTTATGGTCGGCTCATTTGCTCGAACTGAGTCAAGTTCGTTGAATACGCTCGTCAAATCGCTTCTACTGTCAGAAATCTGCAGGCTTCTCAAGTTTTTCATTGAATGATCCTCCTGAATGGGATAAAGTAGACAGCATATTAAAGCCTCATGTATAGTAACTGCAATTACAATAACCCTTCATTAACCCTTCATGCCAAGCAAAAGTAACAAGAGAGAGAGAAGTTCCTTCGCGGCTTCCTGGTGGACTCGCTGGTCGGGCTGTCGCATCGTTGATGATTTGCTAATAGCAGATCCACTAAAGAAGGAAGAGAAGGTAGACCGTCTCGATAACGAGGGACACCAATACACACTGCTCGCACGTTACGCCAACATTGAGACAGGCGCGCAAGCACTCAGTTTTGTAGAGGAGTTTGGATTTCCAATTCGGCCGTATGCTCCATCTTCTGTACACGATTGGGAGAAGCGAAGAGTCTTCCAAGCATTGGCTCACGACGCCGGTTATTTACCAATATCTGAAATGCTTGAAACGGCTGCCTTTTTACGAAGCCTCAAGAATATAGCTGATTGGCTACAGTCGGATCTTCCCCTGCTGGAAAAGTTCATAAGAGTGGGGGAAGACTCGGACGAAAGAGTCTCGGACCAGGACAGAGTAGGCGGTTGGTTAAGCGTCTGGCGCAGTGTGGCGGCAGATTATGATGCTCTGATGGCGCTGATAACAGCCGAAGAAAGCAAGAAAGGCAAACTGAAGGATCAACCAGTCCAGCGCCAAACTAACACCGGTAAGTCCCTCAGAATTGTGATTACGCAACAACCAAAGGCGTTTAGAACAGTAACTGACGATTCGCGTAGCTGGGTTGGATGGGAGTACGATCGTCAACCTCCGGACGACGTCGCCGCTCATGTGTCTCGCGAACGTTGGGAAACACACAAAACTGCTATTGTTGCAAACCTGTTTAGATTCTACCTCCAGGAGCGAATAAACGATTTGCTCCATGGAATCCAGCCAGGTTTCGGTCTGCAACTGAATAGGGGTTTGAATTCGCCGGGTGTTCTAGAACCGCTGTTCATTTTGAGCACGCCATGGCAAGCGATGAGTCTTGCTCTCTGGCGGGAAATCACTGGACATAGCAATATAAAGCCTTGTGCAAGGTGCAACAAGTTCTTCATTCCAAAACGCAGTCATGGCAAAGTATGTAGCGTTGCCTGCGAGCAGGCGCTCCGAAGGAAAAAGCAGAGAGGGGAGAGCGAAAGTTGAAGATCACCAAAAGAATCCGCTCGACAATGGTAAGAACACCCCTGTGTCTGTGCGTATAACCACATGCGCTGTAAAGACTAAGGGTCTGATGTGATCGCACTTAAACCCTAGCGCTGTTTGCTTTTGCGGCAGCTTTGATCGCAGTCAACCCAAGAAAAATAGCAATTTGATCGTAGCTTAAGTGTCACAGGCATTGCGTATGGTGCATGTCTGCTTTTTTTCCTTTATCTTGCCTTACTTCGTGCGGCGCACTGGCGTGCGAAGCTGCCTTGGACCGCATAGTACGGCGGGGCGTCTGGAGAAGGGGCGACATCTCGACTACTTCATAACTTATTGCTGTGCGGCGTCTAGGGCAAAAACATTCCCAATGGATCCTGCACTAGGTTAGATTAGCTGAGCATTTAGCGTTGCTGGATCCTTTAAAGGCACTGACAGTGGTGCCTGGATCCCAGTCACAGCCCCGCACCATGCAGGTTCGCAAAAATTGGATCCTCCGCTTTATCTTGCCTTACTTCGTAAGGCGCACTGGCATGCGAAGGCTCTGCGTAGCATGCCGGGGTGCATTACGAAGTTTCGACAAGCTCGGCACCATTCGCGTTACCATCGGACTTTTGAGTCTGAGGAATATGGACCAAATTATTTGGAAGCACCAAAGCAGCTTGAGCGTTTTCCAATGCCTGCCGCACTGGATCTTGAGTCAACCGCGCATAAATAAGAGTAGCTTGTGGAGAACGATGTCCCAATGCTTTTCCGATAATGGTCAAGCTAACACCTTGTATAGCCATATAACTTCCGGCCGTTCTTCGTAAATCGTGAATTCTAAGGTCGCTAAGACCTGCACGTTTTATTACTCTTTGGAAAGCGTGGCGTAGCGATACCAGATGCCCTGTTTTGTGAGTTTTCCAACCTTTTCTGTTTGATGGGAATACCCATACAGGATGTAGGTCATTCGATTCCTTTCGTAGTCTCAATATTTCCAAAGCATGACTAGTGAGCGGAATCGTTTGTGAATCACCATTTTTTGTGACAGGAATTCGCCACCATTGCAAATCCATATTTATTTGAGACCACTGCATACCCATTACGTTGGAGCATCTCGCACCAGTCAACAAGCACATCCAAAAGAAATCACGTATCACAGGTTCTTCTTGATTCAAAGACTCTACGAATTTTTGCATTTCTTCGCCCGGCAAAATAAATCGCTCCCGTACAACTTTCCGGAATGTTTTTATCCCTATACAAGGATTATCGCCAGTAATAATCCCCTGCATGAGCCCCCACGAGAACACAGCACGAAACGTGTTGTAGTTACGATTAGCAGCGTCTTTGCCTTTTGTATTTCCCAAGTTGTTGAACCATGTCTGTACATGTTCACGCTTAATCGTAGTTACGATTCGCTTATCCCACATTCCGAAATGACGCCTATGGTTTTTTTCGACTTCTGCCCAGGTGACCGTATGTATTTTGGCGTAGTCATTTATCCAACGTTCGAAAAGCTTTCCGTAAGTAATTTGTTCAGCTGCCTCTTTGGTAGGGTCCTTTCCTAAACCAATGATCAGATTCAATTCTGTTGCTTTCAATCTCGCTTGTTCAAGAGTTATATCTTGAAAGTTTCCGAGAGTGATTTCGCAGATCTTTCGAGGTGATTCGCTCTTGTCTGGAAGACGACGGTAATAGAGATATGTTTTCGTCCCCGTTGGTCTAACCCGCAATGCAAGCCCTTGTACGCGAGTATCATAGACACGCAGCGCCTTCTTTTCGGGCGGACAACTCAAAGCTGTCAGCGTGTCCATTCTGAAATTGAACGCTTTGTTTTCCATAGTTTTCTCGTTATTTTTGCCCTACACAGGCCCTACATAGAAACGAAAAAGTGGTGAATACTCACCACATGCAAAACAATTATAAATCAACTGTAAGCGGCTTGGCTAGAGGGTTTCCGGAACCTAGGGACAACTAGAGAAAAGCCCAGAAAGTCGTTTGAATTTCGAGTCCTAAGGAGGGTGTCGGGAGTTCGAGTCTCTCCGAGGATGAATTTTAAAGAACTTGAGATCCGACGGCCTGACAGAGTCCCTATATAGAAAAAAGAGAGAAAGTGGTATCTTTCAACTCAATGTTTAACATTGGAAACTAGTGCGTATCTTGATTAAACAAACCTATTAATGGAATTAGTGCGGCTAATGATGAGTTTTCTGAATAAGCTGAATCACCTTCCGGACCTGTTGTGGAAGCATCGTATTTGTGGCTTTTACAGTATTTTGTTCAGTTGCTTTTTGATAGCCCTGTTGAACCTAACAGGGTTTTTGGTTTGGAATGTGTTTGGTATCGCAGTAATTGTTCAGAATAACAGTGGCAATCCGATAAGTGAAATGGTACTTTCATTTACTGGAGGTGACTACAGAGAGGAAAAAATAGAATCAAACGAATCAAGAACCTATTTGGTGCACCCATACGGAGAATGCGCTTTAGGGATGATTTTCAAAGACAAAAAAGGCGCGCAGTACGGGAAAGGTTTGTCTGTAGAGACGGGTTCCATAGGTTGGATTTATGTTTCCATTGATTCTGAAAACAAAGTTCATCGCTGCAACTTTACAGTTCCTTAGGTTAGAACCTAGCCAATCGGCTCAATGACAGTGACAAATCCGGTTATTACTACCCTTTTCTCATTTGCTACGCAGCTTTCGACTATAGTTTCGTCCGTCCAGCAAACTTCGCAAGTGGCCAAATCGTTGCTGAAGTTTCTTGTTCTTCGGATAAAGCTTTTCAAGATTGCGGAGGGAAGCTATAGCCGCCCGCTCATTACCCAATGGATAATAGTGATTCAGAGCCAAACCAACATTTAGATCTGTTGGGTAAGCCCTCATTTGAAGCTTAGCAGCTTGGAGCACGATTGCATGGTCACTCAAATATCGATCTTCTTTTCTCCAGCCATGAATATTTAGCCAACACCCGCTCGAATACAGGTAGTAATCGGGGATGTGGTGTATAAACCACAAATTGTGCTTTACCAATGCTGGTACTATATCTGGTGTGTGCCCATTGAAGTGCACATGAAATTGATCGTAGTTATCGTATGCTTCGAGAAGTTCAGCACGAAGCACAAGGTCATTCGGATTACATTCAAGTGCGCGCTCATTCGACCATATTGTTCTCAATGGTAAGGAGCGCCCCTCAAAAGAACAACGAGATAGATTTACTAAACGCGCAATTTTAGAAAATCGTAGTTCTCTTTTACCAGGTTTAAATGCATGTTGCTTTAATACAGCCTTTACGTCTGGATCTGGGATTTTGAGTCCAAGCAATGCAAGAATTCTCAGACTCCAACCCGGAGATTGCTTTAGTATTTTTCTCGCTAGTCTTTTAGCCTGTGCTTTGTCAGTTCTCGAGAGTGCAACAGCAACATTGATGAGCACTGTAGTATCTTTCTCGTTAGCTGAAGCTTGGTTAAGGAGCATGTTCCGGAGAAGTCGGTACAATCCGGGATTGTGCTTTTTGATTGGCGACAAATAAAACGTGGCGATAAATTTAGACTCTGGAATATTTTCAATGAACCAGCGCATATGCTGTAAGTGCGAAAATTTCTGCGCTTCGTTCAAACCAAGATCTGCAGTTGATGCTTTCGAGTATTCAATCCAGCTGTAATATTTATCATAGGACCCAATGATTTTGGCGCGGTTATAAATATCCGTACTATCAGCATGCAAGATACTTTCGAGATTTGCGATACTGCTAGCAGGAACCCAGTGATAAACTCCCGCCAGATGAGCTCTACTAAGACCTACTTCAGATGCCCATTCCGCAAAGCTGTATGGATGAATTCTCGCTGTTTTTCCTAAATAACCGGTTTCTACCGAAATTTCTTCGAGAGAATTTGCGAGTCCTTTAGTGGTCGATTCTTTTGCACTCCGAAGTCTCGCATTGCCAACACCGAATTTCAACATATGTTCTATGTTTTTATCCTGTTGTGCAATTTTCTGCACCTTTTTAACAAGCCTTTCTGACTTTTTTATTTGACCGCACTCTGCGAAAAATGAAGCGGCACTGGTTAATATGGCAGCATTATCAGGGTATTTTTTGACTTTTTCCGACCAAGCATCAAATAAAAGCGCATGTTCCGTCGGGGCGATTTTCTTATCAATGCTTAGAAAGCCGTGCGAGTTACTGACGAATTGGCTGCCGGGAATATTCTCAATACACCAAAGCACGTGCTGTATAAGTTTTTCGAGACTATCCGGATCAATCCGTAAAACATTCTGACGCTTCCACCGTCGATGGTAATAACCAATAAGTTCAGCACGCGCATTAATATCTTCAGGATATTTGGCAAGCACGGCTTCCAGTGTTTGCGCTGCATCTGGTGGCATATATTCACCATCGAAGACCATAGTATCAAGGTGAATCTGATCGGCATAAATACGCCATTTCTCCAGGTTGAAGTTGGGAGGTGCCTTATCAATATCTGCAAAACTGTAATCGTATTTATGTCCATGAAGTTTCATGAGACGAATCGCCCAGCTGTTCGCCGGAGAATCTTTTAAAATCGATCTAAGTATCTGCACGCTGGTAGTCGTTTCGTCTTGGAACAAGAACATAGCTGTGTTGATTTTGATCTGCACATTATCAGGTCGCTCTGCGATAGCTTCAGACCAAGACCGTTTCACCTCTTCGAACTGTTCAAGATGCATTTTCCTATCAATCTTGAGGTAATCGTTTCCCGCGAATTTGCAGTCAGGAACATTTTGTATGAACCATAGAATGTGATTAGTTCGATTGGATAACCTTTTGTCCTTGTGGCCGGCGGGCATTTTCTTCGAATAATATCCAAGCAATCTGGCGCGAGTTATCAAGTCACTCTCGTTGTAAATTAATGCATCTTCAAGACCCAGAGAGGATGCATACGGTAACAAAAGTCCTTGTCGTGCGGCTTTCTCCAGGTCGTAATATTCAGCTCTCTCAGTTAAACTTGGATATTTTGCAGCACGACTCACAGTTATTCATCCCTCCTTAGCTAACCGCGCCACCAATTGTTTTGTTTGTTAGCAGAAAAACGCTCCGTTTCTCTACGCCTTTGATAATGCTCCTCGAACCAGGCCTCCTTTAGAGCTCCCAATCTATTTACGAGCAGCGTTATCCATAGAAGAAATAAAGTGACGTGAAGAGGAAAGGCGTAATCGTTTGAAGTTATTTGGCTCGATTCGTCATTGGTCTTCTTGGGCAGTACCAGTCTCCAATTATTTGCTTGATGATCATGAATTTTGCTTGCTAACTCGTCTAGTTTTCGCTCGTTACTATAAAGATGCTGATCAAGACTTGTACTTTTGTCGTTCGCTACTGAAGATGACGCTTCTTTCCATCGTCCTCTCAAATCTTCGACTTCTGCGTGGCACAGATTTACGAAAGTCTCTGTATCCGAATTCTTTAGTTCGGGATGACCGTTTATCACTCTTACGAGTTCTTCCAATCGAGAACTCGCACTCGATACATTAGACGAGTAGTAACGTGCCTCTACGCTATCTTTGCCGGACGAGAACTCTCGCAAGTATCTATGAGCTTCGCTTAGGTCTTTTGCAATTGCAACCGCATTCACATAATCGAAGTACATGCTCGTTCGCGGTTCCTCAACCATTTGTGGTAGAGCAAATGGATCTCCATCAACAAATGAGTTGCAAATCAAAAAAGCGACAGTACTGGCAACAATCTCCAGACCAATCGCTCCCGGACTGCGATTTTTCTGCCTTTTAAAAGCGCTGAAATAATTTGGCCTTTTTCCTTCTTTCAACTTTTCGAGCTCGATGCGTACCTCGTCCATACTCCGATATCGAGCTTCCGGAGATTTTTCGATCGCTTTAAAGATGACAGTTTCAAGCGCCTTTACGATTTCCGGGTCCTGACGAATGGTAAAGACTTGAGGCAATTCATTTAAATGCTGAGCAATGATTTGAACTGGATTCTCTCCTTTAAATGGAGGTGTGCCTGTCAATGCTTCGTACATCAAACATCCTAGAGAATAAATGTCAGAGCGCTCGTCTGTTTTGAAGCCCAAACACTGTTCAGGAGACATGTATAAAGGAGTGCCTAAAACATCGCCGGTACGAGTGAGATCTTGAGTCTCTCTGAATTCGGCATTCGGAAAAAGCTTGGACACGCCGAAATCGACAATTTTGACCGAATCCACACCACTCAAGGATTGAGTTATGAGAACATTGCTCGGTTTTAAATCTCGGTGAATAATGCCCTTCATGTGGGCGTGAGCTAGTGCATCACAGATTTGAATGAAAATGTCTATCGCTCGCTTTATCTCTAGTTTTGATCCGCCCTTCAGCATGTCAGCCAAGCTTTGACCTTCGATGCAGTCCATAAGAAAGTACGGAGAACCGTCTTTGCTCACACCGTGCCTATAGACGCTGACTAAATTCGTATGGGTGAATTGTTTAGCTGCCTCGATTTCGTTTGTGAATCGAAGCACATTAGCTTTGTCCAACGCGAGTTCTGGGCGCAGTTTCTTTATAGCGAAATCCTTTTGCAAGATTTCGTCGTGCACTTTGTAGACAGTGCCCATACCACCAACACCGATTACGCCGACTATTTTAAGGTCGTCGCCAAATTCAGCTTCAGTGAACTGCGAGGAGGTCTTTTGCTCATCGGTCGTTATCGTTCCAGCACTGCTATTACTGGGAGCGTCGCCGGCTCTGTTAGCTGGAATGGCGCTCAAGTCTCTACCTTGCTCCTCGCGAGTCTTGCAAGCGCAATTTGAATCGCCATTCTCACTTTCTATGGGCGAGTTACAGGTTCCGCACTTTAATTTGGCTTTGGTTTGTGCTTCTTTCAGATCCATAAGAGGTCCCAAGACGCTAGGTGTGCATTGACCTGGACCATTTAGTTGTTCCACATCAAGCAGATAGATTTGCTCTGGGGGAGTTGTTTAAAAGCACGGCAATTCCAGTTATGAATCCTGTCTCTCAATTTCCAAGGATCGGTTTGCTTTGGTACCGACTATCCGTTACTCCTCTTCATCTTCCGAATCGTCCGGCATGCAACCCACATCTAGCCGCATGCTTACGGGCAGCATCGCTAGCTTTTCCTCTTTCTCTTGATCCGTGCCAGTAATTTGATCTTTTCTAAGTTTTTGATCGAGCTTGTTCTTTTGAAAACCCTGATTTTCGTACCATTTGATGAGGTCTGGAGCAGGCAGTGAGTCGGCGGTAACGAAGCGACATCCGACTGATTTTCTAATTTGCTTAGCGATATTGACTGCAAATGATACCAGCACCTGCCCGTAACCCTGCTTACTGATTGATTTGTCTACGCCCATCTGGGCAATCTTGATCGCAGGTATATTTCCGAACCGAGCGCCTTCAGGACGTTCATGTTGATACGTTGGTAACTCGTCAAGAATGAGCGTAACGTAGCCGACAGGCCTGTCATTTATGAGTAGTAAATGTGTCACCGAGAGGTAGTTGAGCTGGTCTGCCCAAGCGTGTTTGAGCAAATAAACGTTCTGTTCCTGCAAACAACAATCGAATTCAAAGTCAGGCTCCTTCCACATTTTCACAATGTCGAATGGTTTTTCCGTAACTTGATCGAACAACGAGGTCATATGGGTACCTTCTTGTTCTGCCCAAACTGCTCTGCCTGATCGACCACAGCGGTTAATTGTAGTGGCGAAAAAGCTTTAAGCTTGCGCATTATCTCTTCGCTCTGCACTCCCCATTCTGTATGGGTCTGGTGGAAAACCATATCATTCAGCGCTGTTGTCGGTAACTGTTTGATTTGCCATGTTGCCGAAATCGGTCGACTTTCTAGAACGTCGGCAATGAGACCGAGTTCGATGAAACTCAAATCAACCGGCTCGGCTTGTGTGAGAAGCCAATAATAGCGGTCTAAATCGCGTCTAGCTATTTGGCTGGGAGACATATCGTCAGTTTTTCTTAAAGCCAAGATTTGCTCTAAAGATTTGTCCTTGAATGAGATCACAGCTGTTGCTCCTTATCCCCACTTTAATAAGTTTACCATAAGACGACTATAAGTCTACCTTTCGACTAAACCCGGACAGGGAAGTCCTTATGCTACATTGACGTTGGTTCTCTTCGCGGCTTGGGAAGGAAGGCGCTTGCCAAGATGTATTAATTTGAAGTCGGTTTTACGCACCTGAGCGAACATATCGCTTGCCCTTTGCGTCTTTTGGGGCATAATTAGTGTGTAGAGTGATTTGCATGTGGTGCAATTCCTCTGCACAAAACATAGAGGCTCGGGCGATCCGAGAAAGCGCATGTATTTAAAGCCAACACCGCCATTATCCAAAGAAGGAACTGAAGAAGTTCTCGAACAAATACGAAATCCGCAATGCACTGCTGAACAGAAAGAGCAGGCGCGACGCGTGAAGGTTTTGTCAAAAAAACTCAAAGCCAACCAGTTGGCGAAAAAGCGCAAACCAGCTATGGCTTCTGCATAACTAGATTTCATTTTCGATTGACTTTTGTTTGCCTCCGTTTGATAGGGGCGTGCTCCCCATGCAACTAAGCTAACAAGCGATGCCGAATGAAACAAGGCACCTACCATTGATCGCACGAAAGGGGCGACATCTCGAAAAGGCGAAAACATTACTTGTGGATTGTGCGTATCCGTCCGGTGAACCCCATCTCGACCCCGCTTTAAAAGTGCGGCATGATCTTGAGCGATCGAAAAAGGGGATCGAGACATGCACGCACGATGTGCGCACTGCAGCGCAAAAAAGAAATTGATAAAGGCGGCACCGCCGACCAGGGAGTTGCTGACTCGCAGAGAGGCAGCTGCATATATTGGAGTTTCGGAGCAGACACTGGCAATTTGGAAGTGTTCGTCTCGCTACGACTTGCCGGTGATTAAGGTTGGGCGATTGGTGAAATACCGAAGATCTGAATTGGATGCTTTCCTCAAGAGGCACACCTGGAATTCGAGCGTGGAAATGGGTGGTGGCGGTCGTGCCAAATGAACGTGGTGGCAACAATGTCCGGGAATACTGGCGTGAAAAGAAACGCAAGTATGAGGCGAGCGATTTGTCACGGCGAGAGTTCTGTGCAAAAGAGGGCATCAGCCTAAGCGCGTTTGATTACTATCGCAGTGTTTTCAAACGTGAGGAGGAAGCGTCGAATGGTGGCATGACTCCCAGGCTAAAAAAGAAAGCTGAAAGGGTCAATGCGTTAGTGCCGGTTGTGCTGGCTGATCAAGTGGAGCCGGTGCAGGCAATTGAGATACGGACTGCCCATGGGCATGTGGTTTCAATTCCGGTGACTGTTTGTCCGAATGTCATCCAACAAGTATTCAAAGCATTGGGCGGGTTGTGATGTTTTCGCTTCCGCAATCGATGCAGATCTATTTTTGCGTGGTGCCAATTGATATGCGCCGGTCATTTGACACGTTGGCGGAGGTTGTTCGCAGCTCGCTGGGTCACGAGCCTCGGTCGGGTCATCTGTTTGTATTCAGGAACAAGGCGGAGGATTGTCTCAAGGTTTTATATTGGGACAAGGATGGTTACGCTATTTGGTACAAGCGGCTTGAGAAGGGGAAGTTCACGATGGTCCGGCTACTTTTCTCAATGGATACAAAGGATATCTGCAAGCAGACGCCTTTGCAGGGTACGACTGCATCTTTGCTGGTGGAGAAGTAACGGAAGTCGCATGCATGGCACACGTGCGTCGCAAGTTTTTCGAATCTTTGACGAGTAGTAAGGAAGCGCAACATGCTTTGGCAATAATTCAGGAAATGTATTTGATCGAAAAAGAAGCGAAAGATTTGGAAGCCGAGGAAACAAGGGCAGTCCGACAGCTGAGGTCTATTCCACTGCTTAAAGAGTTCAAAACCTGGTTGGACAGCGAACGTCTAATCGCATTACCAAAGAGTCCGATTGGCAAAGCTGTAATGTACACCTTGAACAATTGGCAAGCGCTGAATCGTTTTGTGGAAGATGGAAATCTCACCATCGACAACAATCGTGCTGAAAACGCTTTGCGCAAAATTGCGGTTGGTCGAAAGAATTGGCTTTTCCTGGGCAGCGAAACTGGTGGCAAGACTGCATCAATATTTGCTAGCATCGTGGCGAGTTGCAATCGGCATGGTATCGATCCATTTGCTTATTTAAAGGATGTTTTCTCGCGATTGGCAGCTGATTCGCAAGTTGATTTGGAAAATCTTTTGCCGGACAAATGGCAAAAGGAGCGCGCCGATTTAGCTGCTTAATGCACTTTGCCGGACGGATACTCGTAGACAGAGTCAAAGTCGGCGCAAGCACGAGTTTCATCATGCATGGATCCCACAGGAACAAATATTGACCTGGACCATTTAGTTGTTCCGCATCAAGCAGATAGAACTTACTGAATGAACAATCTGCCGTAAGGAAGACGTACTCATCCTTAGAGCTTTGTGCAGGTTTTGCACAGCTCAAAGGCGAAGGTCCTAGTTTATGCTTGAGTTGCCTTGTGCTCGTGCTCAGTGCCATTCTCAATACGAATTATTCTATTCAGCAACTCATCGGCCCGCCGAGGTGGGACGTTTTCCACAGAATATCCTGATGGCGGAATCGTGGGGCGGTTCACCAAAATGTCTACACCGATTGCATTACCGTTGAGATCAAAATTAACCGTGGCATTGCACCGATCTCCATTTGGTAGCCTAATTGTGGACGTGGCATTGGTGCGAACAAAATTATCCATTTCGCCGTTGCCGCCGTTGTTATGCCACCGCTCACACACCGGTATACCCTGCTCGTTGGTGTAATACTTGTACTCGTCTGTGTGATAACTTGGAGGTCCGGGGAGAGTTTGCGAAGCGTCTACGTAGGGATGATGGCGGTCGTGTCCATGTGCCTTTTTCTGAGTGTTCTCCCAATCCATAACGGAGCCTTTGGCATCAGGTTGCGATAGCACCTTTCCGCCCAATTCACGAGCAGCCTCGGAAACCGTTAGAACTGCTTTGCCATCGCCTCTAGCAACCTCCTCAGCTACCATCAAACCGTCTCCACTCGCCGGATTCGCTTTCAGCTCAGAATCATCCGTATTGATTGGTCGTCTATCTACAACGGTCGTTCCGTCGCCCATGTCAATCGTAAAAGGAACATGTAAGGGCCCGGTGAAACGTTTTGCGTGCATTACAGTTTGCGCTTCCTGACTCTGTTGAAGCTTATTGTCGGTCTCTGACACAATCGGTGTACCCGCTGTTTTTTCCGAATGTTTCATTTGCTTGCGCTCAACCGCATCGCCGATTTCGGGTTGCATATTGGTACGGCTATCAACCATAGGAACTTGCCCTCACGCTAATGTGTATTTAGCCGGATAGGATCTCACATGCCCGTCCAGATAACAATCGTTTGTTTCGCAGCAATTAGATCAAATTTTCGTCTGGTCAAACCTGAATTTAGAGGAGATGTTGGGAAGTAAAAAGGCGGTCAGATAGAAGGCTATGGCGAAGAGATAAAGTGAGCGGAACCCGAAGTACAATGAGTTGTATTCGAAAAAGCCGCCCACCATCGCTCCGAATAGATTGGAGTAGAGCGCTGTGGTGACGGATCCGGTTTTCTTCAACTCTTGAGAGAAGGCCAAACCTGAGAAAAATACGGGAAGCGTGACCAATAGTGTTGTGGAAAATCTGTCCAGCGTCTCGGAGCTGGACTGGTAATGCGCCCCGCAAAATACAAAGCCGGCAATTAAAGACAAAAGCACGAGTCCATAGGAAACAAGAGGTTTGGGTGGTCCAAAACGCATAACAAGTAGATTAGCCAGGAATGCCAAAAGAAGAATCATGGCGATGACAATTGAAGCGACCATCCAAGTGCTGCCATAGACTAGAGAAAGTTCTGCTATTCCCTTTGTTTCAATAAGCATGAAGCCGGCCCCCAGGAAAAAACAAGACCATGAGAATGATGTGACTGTGGCGGTTACAAGCCGCCGCATCATAACCCAGGAAAGACACAAAAGAGCAAAGATGACGAGCATGTATCCATATGGATAATCTCTAGTCCAGATAAAAAGGAACGGCCAATCATCTGTAGCTAGATCGACAGGCTCCGTTGAATTTGCGTACTTCTGCGTCAATTCATCAAATTGTGGCGTCTCCAAAGGCTTGGGAGTATCGTCGCCAATGATGAGACAAATTCCATCATCATATCCAGTCTTGTAGGCCACCGGTTGGCGCCCGTCAAATGCCTTGGTCAGCATTCGGAAAACCCTCGGGCCAAGACGACCCTTGGTGCAAATGGTAGCAACAATCAATCCACCAGGATTCAAGTGCGCCCGCGCTTCGCGAAAACCCTCAACGGTCCAGATATAGCTGTCCGTCCTCAGCAATCCGCTCTGCACCAACTTTGACTGAGAGTCGATGAGTGCGTAGTTGATCAAGTCGTACTTCTTTTTGGTGTATTTGATCCAATACCGTGCGTCTGTATTTATGATCGTGACCCGTGCATCGTCATATGGCTTTTCCGGATGCAGATGCTTACCTACGTAAAGTATTGATGGATCTATCTCCACAGCATCGACGTGACCTGCATTGTTGCGGATTGCCGAAGCTACATCGTTGCCTGTTCCGGCTCCTACAATGAGCACGTCTTGGGGATTAGGTTTGAATAAATAACCTATTCTGTAATAGTCCACCGTCGGCACCAGGCCTCTCTGGCGTTCAACAATCTCGGGACGCAGATCCAACAATCGTTGAAAAAAAGTGTTATCAGCGTTGAGCCAGTAATCCTGGTTATCCGTGTTGATCGTGATGATTTGGTAAGGAGAGAATATATCGATTGTAAAGGGCGTCGGTACGAACGCCAGTAAGAGCGCGGTAACAAGAGTGGCAACGACGCCAGCAATAACGCTGGCGAAGGAGCGCAAAAAGAAAAAACTGAAAAGAGCAAGTGCGATAAGCCATACCAAAGGCGGTGCCCACAGAAAACAAAGCAGAGTAAACAGCGCGATTCCAAGGAGACTGCCTACTAGATTCCAACTGTAGGCCTTGAGTTCCGGCAGCCTTGCCATAAAGCGCGCCGCTAGTTGCCCCAAAGGTATGAAGCAGAGTGAATTGAAAATGAATACAAGACCGACAAAGCCCATGGATATGAGAACGTCGCTGAACGTGAGGGCGCCATGTAGTCCGACGGCATCCTTGCTGCCGGTTGGATTCGAGAGTAAGTAGTTGAGTCCTCCCAAACGCAAAGAATATAAGAAAAAGATCTGAACCGCTATTGATGGAAGGAAAAGCGGCATTAACACCGGTGTTTTAAGCTTCTGAGCATAGCCTATACCCAACCCGAGGAAACAACTTAGCAGGCTAATGTTTCTGAAATGAGCAAAGAGCTGAAAGTAAGAAGCATGCAGCCTGATTATCATCAGCTCGGCGAAGAGCTGCAGACAGGAGGCAAGGATGATGTAAAAAGTTAGCTTGCCAATAGGCACATCATCGAGCAATGAACTTGCTTCAGCCAGCCAGCCAGTCACTTGCACTGCATATCCGCTATATGTGCGCCAGAGAAAGTAGACCGTTATTAGAACGGCTGACAAAGCAGCGGTCATCACCGCAGCCTCGCTCTGATGTTGACCATTTGCCGCTGTGTTGGTTGCGGTCAACACAGCTGTTACCAATCCGACCATGAAAACAGCCAGTGAGCCTAGCAAGAGCCAGAGAATTGAACGAAGTCCTCTTACTGCCGAGGCATAAAGACTTTCAGCTGAGCAGTCTTGCATCGATTTTGCCTTTATTTAAGGCGACCCTTCCGTAACTATGTTCTCAGATTGATTCGTTGCCGTCGCGTAAATCTCTTTAAGTTTCGAGATTTTCTCTGTTTCTAATTCATCTTCCAGTTAGCTATTGAAGTAAGTCGCACGCGCCATTTATTTATGCACCGTAATTGGTGGCACATTCCTTTAATTAGCAATTTCTTTTCACCAAACAAATAGGTATCGGGAAGCTAAACGCGCCACCAACTGTTTTGTTTGTTCGCTGAAGAACGCTCCGTTTCTCCGCGTCTTCTATAGCGCTCCTCGAGCCAGATATCGTTTAGAGCCACCATTCTGTTTATAGATCTCGATAATTGAATAAGCTTGTAACTCCTATTTGTCAGGTGCCCTTTGTTTAAAGGTTCGAGTCTCTCCAAGGGTGAGCTTTTCGGAGATTTAAACCGCTCAAAGAGCCTAAGATGGTATATCATCCGTCATTGATAAATATAAGGCCCTTTAGAAGTGATGAACTTTGATTGGCATACCGAACGCTCTCTTGTTAGGACTGCTGGGCCTACTCCCAATATTCACTTTGGTGTTAGTTTACACGCTATCGATAGGCCTCCAACTTCCCTGCTTTTCAGTAACTGCCTTTACGCAGTCGCTTTCTACAAACCGCATTCTGATAAAATTCGCGTCAATTCACTGCTATCAGAGGAATTGATTAGAGATGTACATGCGTTTGATAATCCTAGTAGTTGGCGGGGTAATGAGCGGTTTGCTTTTACAGCAGCCGGTACTTGCACTGGGTGATAAATTTACACCCGGAGGATCACGACGTTCAGTGGATCTCGTTACGGATGATTTGCAATTGTTCAGTGACCATCCTTTGCAAAGCGTTTCCGCCAAAGCCGAACTAGCCAGCCGAGTTAAGCAGGAACTAGGCGATTTCTATAACTCACAAGGGCGTGAATCTTACGCCGACGCGGAAGATATTTTAAAGCGCGCTGTAAATATGAAGGTGACTCGTGCAGAAGCAAAAGATTGGAATTATGCAAAAAATCTTCTTGGGCGTGTTTTAGAAAGCCAGGGCAAGATAGAAGAAGCACAAAAATACGACAAGCTAAAAATATAAACTTGTTGGCTAATGCAGACTCTACTTAACTACTTCAGGCGGCACCGGAACTGAATTTTCATTTCCACCGTTATTGAAATCAATCGTGTTGACGTACTTACGTGGCTTTAAAACAGGTTCAATCGGTACGTAAGTTTGGTTTGAATCTACCTTCTGAGGCTGTAATCCATCAGTTGGCGTGGTGGTATTTCCAGTTCTTAGTTGTGCTTCAGTCTGTGGTGCCGTTGCTTGGCCGTCTTTTTGGGCTATTTCAATCGGTGCAAATTGTTTCAAGATAGCGTCTGTCTGATTGACTGGAATTTGCTCCAAGGATTTTGAATCATCCAATCGCACTAAGCTTTGATCTTTTGCTTTGATCACCATGTCTAAACGACCATTGGTTTGCTTTTCAATTCCTACAATTTCAATTCCTGGCAAAACTTTGTCGTTCACAAGTTGCGAAGACAGATCGTGCAGAAGATCTTGATAGGCACTTCCTTGAAATTTTTTCTGATCCGCCATTATTAAGACAGCCGATGCGATTCTCAATGGTAAAAAAATCCCTAGCGTGGTCAAAGTCGGTTCTTACTCGCCACCACCACCATCAACAGACAATTCGAAATTTTCTTGATAAATCCGTGCATGAAAGGTTAAAGGGAGCACATAGGCTGCGCCCTTTTAAAGTGCTTCCATTAGCCAGTTTGATATACTAGAAGCGGCAGATCGCTTGCACTACCCTTTTGAAAAGAATTCTGATGTCTTCAGCTTTTACGATAATTGCATTCTATAAATTCGTCACTCTCAGTGATTTTAGAGAACTAAAAGGACCGCTTTTAAAATTTCTGGTCGAGCAAGAAATTCGCGGCACTATATTGCTTGCGGAAGAAGGCATCAATGGAACGGTTTCGGGATCCAATGCTTCCATAAAAAATCTGATGGCAAGATTCAGAGAAGACGGGCGCTTTGCTGATCTTGAATATAAGTTTGGTGAGCACCACGAACAGCCCTTCAAAAAGACCAAAGTCAAATTGAAGAAGGAAATCATTTCCTTCGGTAGGCAACTGCAGTCGACGCAACCGGTTGGTACTTACTTAGACCACAAGCAGTGGAATGAATTGCTTAGCGACGAGAGTGTGATCGTAATCGACGCGCGCAATAATTACGAAATTGAGCTAGGCAACTTTCCCGGCTCAATTAATCCCAAGACTGATAGCTTCCGCCAGCTTGCAGAATTCGCCGATGAGCAATTAGGAGAACATCGCGACGCCAAAATTGCAATGTACTGCACTGGCGGTATTCGTTGCGAAAAGTTTTCCTCTTATCTGATCGATAAGGGCTTCAAGAACGTCTTCCACCTCAAAGGTGGCGTCTTGAAATATTTAGCTGAGGTGCCCGAGTCTGAGCAGCGTTGGAACGGCACTTGCTACGTTTTTGACGACCGTCGATTTCTGAAATAGAAGGTGGTGTCAAATTAGGAGCACGATAGCAATTCCAATTGCAGTTAGATAAGTGATTAATAAGAACGTTGTCATGTTACTACCTTGTCGTTCGATAGCTCTATCTGCCCTAATTGCGTGAGAGCCGGTCCGCGCAATACGAGAGCCAATATTGACATCACTGGTTAAGGCATCAGTCACGTTTATTAGATATCAATAACCCCAAGCGCTTGCCAGGTTCGAATGGGACAATTTTTCAAAGCTCGATAATTTCAACGAGGGGATTAGGATTGGTCGCGGAAGTTCTGAGAAGGAACCATGCAAATTTAAACTCTGACACGTCACGTCAAAAGCCGAGAAAAAACAAAGAAAACTTTGTCACTGTATCTCTTTTTTTCACGCTCGTGTTTCTTCTGAGCATCACCACTGTATCGAGACTCTCTATTCCTGGGGGAACCTACAACGAATGGGAAAATCGCGAACTCAAAGGTTTTCCGGATGTTGGTGTAACTGGACAGAAACTTGAATCTTTTCCAGAACGGTTTCAAACTTTTTTTGATGATCGGTTTTCTCTAAGAGACGAGTTAGTTTCTTGGATTGCTTTTCTAAAACTCAAACTCATCAATGTGTCACACCGCCCAACAGTCATAGCAGGTAGGTCTGGCTGGTTATACCTTTTCTCCTCGGAATGCGAAGAAACTATTCGGAGAACACCTTTGTTCTCAGACTCCGAATTGCATGAATGGACAACTATGCTCGAACAGCGACGCATCTGGCTCCAAAAACGGGGTATCAGATTTCTCTTCGTGATAGCGCCCGATAAGAGCGAGATTTATCCGGAATACATTCCTCGCGAATATACACGATTATGGGCAGAAACAAGAGCGGAGCAATTGATGAAGTATATTCAGATCAACAGCTCTGTTGAAGCCGTGTATCTTAAATTGGAAATGGCAGAGGCAAAAGCCCATGGGCAATTGTATTTCAAGTACGACACTCACTGGAACGACTTAGGTGGTTACTATGCTTATTCGGGAATCATGAAACATTTAGTGCGTTGGTTTCCAAACGCTCATCCTATTCCGATTTCAAACGTGCAAATTCGTAAAAAAAATGTGCATGGAGGTGATTTAGCAAGAATCACAGGCGCTGGAACTCTTTTGACTGAAGAAGACCCTTTTGTTCAGCTAACAAATGGCTACAGTTGGCATTTAAGCAATTATTCAGCGCCTTATGAACTTTCCGATCCCAGGCAAGTCCTAAAACCTTTTGCAACAGATAACCCACGTTCTACAGGGCCAAGGGTTTACTTCATCAGAGACAGTTTTCTAACCGCGATGCAGCCATTTTTTTCCGAAAGCTGTAAGCGCGCATATTACCTTTGGAGTCCGGGATACGAGTTCTCTACCGAACAGATTAAAAGCGAAAAGCCAGATATTCTGATTCAGGAAATGGTAGAGCATAATTTTTACACTAGGGTACCAGCCAATCCTGCTTCTTTGATGGACTCAAGCGATGAGCAAAGACCCAGCTTAGGCTCGACTCATGACCAAACGGCCTTGCGGCACCACCTATAATACCGTAGAGATTTCGCCCGGAAATTATATACATACAGCTAGCCAACGGCAGGGTATTCACATTCAGCTCAGGTCTGTTGCAAGCAACTACTTATGGAAGCTCTGGAAATTATGCCTCTAACCAGCTTTATGCAATTGGAAGTAATCCGTATAACTTCTTCAAAAATTTCTCGATGGCTCCATCAAACCTAAGTTTCGCAAGCTTCCCAGGCTCATACCTGCTTCGCTAGAAGTCTACCTTTGTCTACTTCAAATGAGCAAAGGTTCAAAGAATTTTGCTGATGGGTCGCCTAGTTTGGTTAGCGTCCCGGTATCAATTTTCTTGGTTCAACTTCAGACGGATAATAGTAAGTAGGCGATTTAGGATCAATTGGGGAAAATCTCGGAAGATATTCGTGAAAGAGCAGCTCACCCTGCTCTCCCATTTCTGCAATAGGTTTGGCCCTCAAAGTTTGCCGATCAAACCCGCAATCGCTAAACAGTCTGGCAGAGCAGTCTGAATCAGCATTTGTCTTGTGACTAAGTTCAAATTTTTCAACCATGGTAAATCTCTCCTTTAAAGTAAGCCTAGGCATAGGCAAGATACTAGTCACTTAGAGTATTTGCGAATTCCACTGTGTTGCGGATCGCTCACCACATGGTTATCCGGACCATGCTGATGTTGCGAGTCTGTATGTTGGGCCATATGACCGGAATGGTGTTCATGGCGATGTCTGGCATGGTGGGCACCATTTGCGGTGCCATGATGCCCATGAGCATGTTCGGCATGGTGTGCAGCCGGATAAATAGGTGCGCTTAAATCAAGTTGATCGGGCTCTTTTTTTGATTGCGATTGTGAGCCAAGCATTCTCATTGTCGCTGCTTTCCAATCCTCGGCAGAGGGTTGGAGAATTGCGGCTGTCCCTGCTTCAGCGGCTTCTTGCCGTCTGAGAGTTTCGTAGGTTCGCATTAGTAATTTCCTCACGGTATTCTTAGTAATTTAGATGGTGGCATCTTCAGGACTTGAGGCAAATATTAGCCGCCTTCCGTAACAGAGTTGTATCGAGAATCCTGTGTTCGTTCTATCGGCTGCTAAAATTTCCCTACGGAGAGCACAGCGCTGAGATTTAGATGGCCAAAATACTAGTAATAGAAGACGACGAAGATATGGGGGCGATGGTGGTTCGCGCACTGCGTGAGGATAAGCATACTGTCGAACATACAGCAAACGGTCGTGCCGGCCTCGAACTTCTTTTGTTGTCTCAATACGATGTTGTGGTTCTAGACTGGCAGCTACCCGAGCTTTCAGGAATGGAAATATTGCAAGAGTTTCGTAGTCGCGGTGGCAAAGCCTCAGTGCTAATGCTAACCGGCAAGGGCTCCATAGACAACAAAGAAACTGGTTTCAATAGCGGTGCCGATGACTATTTGACAAAACCAGTCGATTTGCGCGAGGTGGTTCTTCGTGTTCGTAATTTGCTAAGACGACCAGCGCAGTTTTCCACTTCGCTACTAAAACACGAGGACATCGAGCTTGATTTTATAAAGCACAAAATCACAAAGCGTGGGGCGGAAATTTATCTTGCTCCACGAGACTTTGCCCTGCTAGAGTTTTTGATGAGGCATCCGGACGATGTCTTTAGCGCCGAGAGTTTGATTGCGCGAATCTGGCAAACTGATGCAGCGGCTTCCGGTGAAGCAGTGCGCATGGCTATAAGCAGAATTCGCAAAGTAATTGACGACGAGCACAGCGAAGCTTCTCTAATTGAGAGTCTGCCTCGGATAGGTTACAAGTTGCGAAAATTAAAATAGAGAACGAGTGCATTTGCTCCCAAATTCAGGTCCTATATCTCTCATGTTATTACCTCAGAAACATATTTGAATCGTTGAAAAAGTTTCCCTCGCCAAACTAGGGGGAGTGTGGAGCGACCGTACGCTGACCACAAATAGATAGTACGAAAAACAACTAACGAAGTCGTATCGAATCCATAACGAATTTGTAACTGGTTCTAAACAAAGCCAGATCAGGTCAAGCTTTCGGAACCGTGAAGGAAAAGACGCTACCGCGGCCTGGTTCTGAATCAATATTTATAGACCCTCGGCTAAGTCTTACAAGAAGCTTGCAAATTGCGAGACCAAGACCCGATGTACCCGCCAACTTTTGTCCGGGAGCCTGATAAAAGCGTTCAAAAATCTTCGTCGCCATCTCTTTCGAAAGACCAGGGCCTGCGTCCCGTACGGATATTCTCACGAAGTCGGCCTCCTCTACTGCTTCCACCTCTACTTTTGAATCGTTGGGAGAGTGGTTGATCGCGTTTGTTACGAGGTTGGTGAGTATTCGACACACGGCATCAAAATCTCCTTTAAACAGTTCACCATGCTCTATGAATTCAAGGTCGATATGCTTTGCGATTGCCAGTCCAAAACATTCTTCGCGGGCACCTTCAAAAATATTAGCGATTTTCACATTTTCGAATTTGAGCACATAGTTATGAGATTCGATTTTCTCGATATCGAGAAAATCGACCACAAGCTGAATGATGCGGCCAACATTTCGGCGGGCGATTTTAAGATCATCACCAACGGCTTCGTTGACCAAATTATTCAACTGGAAGGTGCTTAAGAGATAATCAACGGTAGAGAGCGGGGTTTTTAAGTCATGTGATACCATCGCTACGATTTCATTCTTTATTCGTTGCGCTTGCAGTTGCTCCGTGACATCATGAATGATGCAAAAGAAACATCCTTCCGGTGCAAACCAGGTGGTGGAGATGGAAACATCAATTATGCTGCCATCCTTTTTCAACATTTGCGCTTGCAAAACCGGAGACTCGGAATTTTCCCTTAGGGAGTCAAGATATCTCGTTACGATTTCGCGCGAACCTACATGTGTAATCTCCGTAAGTCTATTACCGAGAAGTTCGCTCACGGATTTGAAGCCGAATTTATTGGCGCTTGCGTCATTGAGGTCGCGAATTTTACCGGCCTTGTCGAGTGTTATGATTGCATCTGATGCGTTTCGAACTATGAGACTTTCGCGGCCGGATACCTTTTCTAACTCGGACGACAATTGGTGAATTGTTTGATCGAGGCGGGCTATTTCGTCATTTCCAGTATCCGGTGGGTTTAACGGCAAGTTTGCAGCGATGCGCTTTGCATTATCGTCCAGTCGGGCGATTCGCCGCACCACATGTTGAACCAACAATAATGCCGCTACTACAGAAAGAAGAATTTCGGAAACTGCCGCAATGAGAACCATTTTTTCTTGTTCGCTGCGCAGCTGCGCGCTAGCTTCTGGAAGTTTATTGACAATAGCCTCTTGCTTTTTGGCTATATTCGGCAATAGATTTACCATTGCTTCAAATAGAATGTCGTTTATCTTTTTGCTTAGTTCTGTCCTAGTTTGTTGTCCGTTCACTGGGTCAAAATAACTTTTGCCTGCTTGGTTCAAAAGGTTGATCGCATTTTGTTTTAGTGCACGTGCTTGTTGGATATAGCCTTGAATTTCGGAGTCATCTGGAGAACTGTCTGAGAGCAGGGTAAGGTGCTCTTCGCTCTTCTTTGAAATAGTTTGGATGCGCCTTAATTCTGATAGATCATTGAATTGAGCTTTCTTCACCGCGATGAAATACATCAATTCGTATACATCATTATTTGTGTCATTGAGTAGACTAATAACCCGCTGCGACCTGGATATTATTTTCAGTTGCTTTTCGGCTTCGTTATGCAAATGAACAAGCACGGCAAGCGTAAGAACTTGCACTAAAATAGGAACCAAAATAAGAAGAGTAGTCTTAGAGGCGAGAGACCAAGATCGCATCAACGGTAAACTCACTTGATAGAGAACGCATTGATATTAGCAAACATACAAAATCTCTTGTTCTGACGCCCCGAGATTGCCATAATGCAAAATTGGACTTCTCTTGATATCCAAATATCATTTTGACGGTCAAAATCTCAGCGAGCGGCCGCCTGTTGAGTTTTATTGTAATCTTTAGGCAGATTCAGTCGAAAAATGGTGGCTATATTCGGTTGACTCTTGCATTCAATAGTTCCGCCATGCGCTTCAATAATTTGTTTGCATAAATAAAGTCCAAGTCCGCTACCACCGGTGTGTCGTTTACCTGCGCCTCCTTGAGAAAATCGCTTAAATAAGCGTGAATGA
>Ga0209611_10004090_pt1 | contig 25042 bp, 19 predicted proteins | sample S1TSphgellanicum_3_FD_187693 | JGI IMG/M metagenome (GOLD analysis project Ga0209611, IMG submission 187693) | Host-associated microbial communities from peat moss isolated from Minnesota, USA - S1T2_Fc - Sphagnum magellanicum MG (SPAdes) (version 2) | ecosystem: Host-associated > Plants > Peat...
TGTGCTCACTGAGTTTTTATTAGTTCAATGGAAACCATTTTCCATGTCCATTTTGTGTGTGATTAGTGAACCATGGTAACCTTAACCCTAGACATTGTTAATTAAACCCTAAAATGCTAATTTCAATTCATAATGTTAAACTAGGGTCCATTATTCCTTTTCAATAAAAATATTTTACAAATTATTTAACATCGCCATGTGGCAAGTTTCTATTCTTCGATCTTTAAAAGATGTGGCAAATTTGAAATTTCCATTCAAATAATAATGCGACACGTGTCAAAATCCTCATTTTTGACATTTGATGAATGGGATATATCTAGGGTTTTTTAATAAATATTCAAATGCCATGATGCTCATAATGAGACACGTGGCACATTTTGATTAGCCAAACACAAAAGACATGGCCATTTCTTGGCCATACGATTTAGAAAATTCTAGATCATCCAATATCACAATCTGGTTTCCCAAATATTAAAAACCATGCCATGTGGCAACAACCCATTAGTTGATCAGAAAAAAAACATGGCCACTCCTTACCCACAAGATCAGGAAAAATTTGAGCATACATTGTCTTACCACATGTGACAATCCCAATGTGTTGAATCCAATGACCTAGATAAATCTAGAAGGATTTAAGGAAATATAATTGAAGTATTTCAATAGTTAACATGTGTTTCCACATGGTTGGAGTTTGGATCCACCAAAATAATTGCAATTTATAGTCACAAAATGATGACTTGTATACATTATGTATATACTGGCCCCATCAGATGAAACATTATATACTAAATGTAGGCTTCATCTACCATTTGATGATGTCATCTTGATGTAATGTTTTGCGACTATTTGTCGTTTGCGACTTGTCTTAAGCGACTATTAGACAATTAGTTGTAAAATGTCTCTTTCGACTAAAAAACAGTCGTAGACACCAATTGTAAATAAAGGTTTTTCTTCTAGTGTTATTCTCCCTTCTAGTCATTTTCCAATAGGTTTTAAAAAATCTAATCAAGTTCCAATAGGAAATATGACTATGCTCATCAATTGTCCATTATCAATTGCACCAAGGGAAATAATAGATAGGTCCATCATTCATGAAGATTACGCATTTGATGAAATTAGTAATGAACTAATGGTGCATGATCCATTATCCAACACAAATCATTCCAAATTATCCATTCTTGGAACAAAATTTATCTCTTTTGCATGGATGTGGAATTTAAATGCTAAGTGCATTCAAAATTTCCCTCCTATTGAATGTAGTTGTACCTATTCACAAGGGTGTGTACTTTTATCTTGTGTGTCAAATGTGGCTGAACAAAAACATATTTCATCCACAATTCAAATATTTTCCTATTTTGATTCATGTACTTATCCAAAATTATAGAAATATGACCTTTGATTTTAACTTTTTAATGGTATGTTCCCAAATGGTTAAATCTTCCTTGGTCATATTATTGGGTTGGTTGCATCAAAACAATCCATCATTTTTGTTTATATTTACATTCACCCATCACCATGTTGCCCATTCATTCATTTTGTTAATTGCCCTTTTTCATTTTATTCCCCATGTTCTTGTTTTTTGTAAATGTTGGAAGGGGACTAACCGAATGTCATCTTTTAGATATTTTAAAGGTTTTTTTGCCATCTCACATATTCTATCTAGTATCAATCATAAATTCCAAGGTGTTTGGTGTGACATTTGGTGTCAATTTTTTTCTTCCCATTATAGAATAAGGATTTCACAATTATAAACAAATGGCAGAGGTAGAAAGGATGCAACTAGGCAATTTGGGTGGAGTAAATGCAAATTCAGATATATATTAAGCAAATTAAGGGTAGAGGGGGGAAAATGCAATTTGATTATACAAGCAGCAAAAATTGTTGTAGCCTTAATTTGAAAGAGTGTGAGGATGAAACTCAAACTCTCGAAATTGGGACTTGGGAGTCCTTCGAGATTCCCAAAATTTCAGAGTTTGATTGTAGGGGTCAAAACACCTTGCATTGGGGTGTTATTTATATCATTGAAAAGCTATTGAAGTGTAGATGTCGAAAATGCGCTCGCATGGACCATTTGGACATCTAAAACACAAGTTATAGCAAAAAGAAAGGTCGGGAATTGACCCAACCCCGGTGAGTGCAAGTGTAGTGCAATACACCATTGGAAAGCTTTCGAGGAGAGCTACAACTTTGTTTCAGACCTCATCCCAATCGGAGGTGTGAACAAAGAGTTATGACCTCGCAAAGTCTTGGGAGTCCAAACTGGCACAATTTTGGGATTCCTCCTTGGGAGTCCCAAGACAAAAAGCCATTCGGATGTAGGTGCCGTGGAGAGACGCAAAGAATACTATATGGGGGAAGATGGTGGCTTCCCTTGAATCCGAGCCGTGGTGAGTCTTGTGAGTCCAGAGTTGCCCGTGGCTTGTCCTAGCATTAAAGGTGCTCCAGAAAATGAACTAACCAACTTGTTGGTTGGTTTTGATGCAAGTTCAAGTAAGTAACTAAAGCTTGTCACTCTTCCTAGTTCCATCCCGGAGCTTTAGCACGCCCCTCTACCCCTTCTAGTGCTAAGAGTTGGGAGCGTGCCCCGAGTTCCTCACAATTCCGCTGTTTGAGTAATTTAGACCCATCTTGGGTCTAATTAGGAACTTGGGAGCGCGTAAAAAATGGTGTTAGATGCAAGAGGTTGAAAATGTGAATGAAAATAACAAAGAACTTGAAATGGTATAGACAATGTAAAGTGTTAGGGGCTACCTAATATTGTTTCAATTCCTAATGGGCACATGCGTCTTAGTAGTTAATGGGTAGTATATGGATTGGCACATACCTCTTGGTGGGTCAAGATGTTTATATGCCACTAAATTGGATGTAGTTTAAAATTATAAATGGTTAAGATGTTGCAAAAATTAACATAAAGGAAATATGAAGTATAACTTGAAATATGACATCAACATTTCATTTGTTGTATTTTTCAAGATAAACCAACATAAATTTTATCCATCTTGTTTCTTTTGTTTAATTATTTTTTTAAAAAAATATGTTGCTAATGTTCATGAAAAAGTTCATCCATTTTTATTTATCATCCATAAATATCATTCATCCATGAACACGTGGCAAAATATTCTTCCATGTCACCAAATATTCTATCCCATGTGTCAAAAACATTTCGTTAATGTCAACAAAATAATCTTAAAAAGATTCCTTTGGGTTCAGTTGTTCACGCTCACGTTCATATGTTCATGAGATAGCAACCCCTAGAACCACATAGTGAATAAAAATGGACATGCTCTAATTTATGGTATTTTGTTGAACCACATTAATTACAAATGGACTTTACAAATCACAACTAGGTATACATGGATTGACATGTGGTTTTATATTGAACTATAATGATACAAATGGACTTTACAATATCACAACAAATACACATGGATTCAAATGGTTTTATGTTGAATTGTAGTGATTACATTAAATGGACTTTACAACAACATCAAAATACACATGGAATTACATGGTCTAATGCTAAACTATAGTCACTTCAAATGAACTTTATGGGGTTACAATAAGTGTACATGCATGTATATGGTTTTATGTTGAACTTTAACGATTGTAAATGGACTTACATGGTCTTATGTTGAACTGTAGTCATTGCAAATGAATCTTATAGGCTTAATAAGAAACCATAGATGGACTCACATGGACTTTACAAAACTAGAACAAAACATACATTTTAACAAGGACATGGTCTAATTAAATGCTCAATTGTAGTCATTACATGGACTCAAATGGCCTCGTGTTGAATTATAGTAACTATGAACATATTTTACAAGGTCACACAAAGTATATATGGACTTGAAGAAAAATACTAAAAACTTGTAAATACATTCAAAATGAAGGACCATGACCATGATTAGAACTTGTAATGAATAATGTAAAAACCATCTGAATTTTGAGCATTGCAAAAGGAATGTTATGGCCATTACATGCACAATTCACATATGAAAACCTATAAAAAATTAACTTCCATTGAGAAATATAAAACTTTGAATGTAAATAATACCCCAAACTAGATTATAAATCATGGAAATCATAAATTATCAAGAATGAAAATTTGTCTTTGCAAGAACATTCTCATGTGTTTTGAAGCATTTGAAGAAGGTTTAATTAGTCACATAATGCTTGCATTGTGTTCAAAGGAGTCAAGGTAACATTTCATACCTTCCAACTCACTTGGCAATGTCAGCATTGTTTTTGCATTTCGATTTTATTTCACTTTTCATTTTTCTTCTTGAAATTGGGCTTTTTAGTTCATGAAAGTGCCCATCGATTGGCATGCATATCCTCCTCACAAATAAAACATTTTGAAGAAGTTGAAAAATGAGAAACTGCACGCCATGAGTGGTAGGCATGTTTGTAGGAAACAAGTTTATAATCCCAAGCATGATAAAAAACCCTTAAGAAAAATGGCCATGGAAAAATTATCAAATGGTTAGGCAAAAATGTAAATGCTTCATTATCCATAGAAATGAATGGGAAAGGTGAGGGATGGAATGTTGGATGTTGCCTACCATATTTCATTTTATAGACTTGTTCACAAAATGCAAATTTCTACCACTTCCAAATCTCCACCTTTGCAACTATATTTTTCCATTTGTTGCCATTTCATTTTTAGTTAATATCTTAACATGATCAACTTCCATTATTGTGAGCAACCCTTTGAAAATTTCAAGCATGAAAACATGAAAATCCAATTTACGTTGAAGAGCCTTTTGTTCAACAAGTGCAATTCTTGACTTCGTTGCAATTTTTGAACTATTGCCTTTACTTCACATATCTATAGCTCTTAAGGTTTGGGTGTCCACCCCCATGCGCAACTGCAACAATGCATCATTTGTAGTTTAAATAAATGATTGCCAATCCCTCATCTAGTTGGCAACCTTCAAAAGTTCTATAATAGTGTCATCCTTAGCCTTCTAGAAAGATGACATTTCCACTTTGGAGGCTGGCACCTCATTTTCGAAAACTAAAATATAACCTTGCCACTCTTGAATTGCTTTGACTTGTAATTTTTGAGAACTATGACCAACACAATTTGATGGAGGAGGCATGGCCTCATTAAAATGCTTGTGTCTTCATCCTCTATTTTTAGGTTTACAAGCTCTTCATTGTTCAAGTTCATAGATTTCCCACCTTCAATTGACTTTGTAAATTGTAATATCTTTAACTACTCCCAAATCGTCCACTTGGTAAAAACTGCCTAGTTGATGTCCTTGTGTTTCCTTTCGCAAACAAAACTTCACACCCTAGCTTTGTTGATCATGCATGTGTGTGACATTTTATTTTTTTGATGTGTGGTGATACATAGCCTTTTTATAGGTGAGTTGTAAGTTAATCATCATTAGACCATGTGTAATTACACTAGTAAAAATCAGCCAAAATGTAACCATTCCATTCACAACTACATGCGACTTGTAGTCATTTGCGATTATATTTGGGAATATTTGCAACTATAAGACCAACTTTCAACTATTTTGGTCATTTTCACAACTATAATGCAACTATTAGAAATTTCATCCTATTGGTTGTATCAATTTTACATTTATTTTCATCCATTAATAGGTTGATATGTCCCATTAGTCACAATAGTCACCAAATTAGTTGCATTCTAAAGGTATTCTATAATGACATAGGGTGTATTTTAATGTATGTATTAAAACTATATATATATATATATATTGTTCATGTAATGAATCTCAAAATTAATAGTTGAACTTTAAATTTTTTTATTCAAATCTGAAAATTGTTATTTCAATTGTTTAAAACATTATTTGAATTTGAAATTTTAGATTTGAATATGATATTTTCAATTTCAATTCAAAAAGACTTATTTGATCTAAAAATTGATTTTGAATACTAAATTAATATTTTCAAATCCAAAAATTAGTATTTACCTCAGAAAATTATAATTGATCATAAAAATGGACATTTTAATTTTGAATATTTTTATGTGAATATGAATAAATATATTTCAGCTCTGAAACTTTTCATTAAAATTTTAAATAATCATTTAATTTAAACCTGAAATTTAAATTCAAAATTATTATTTTAGATTCTCAAAATTAATATTTCAAGTCTAAAAATTAGTAATTGAGTCTAAAAATGGACATGTCAATTTTGAATATTGTTATTTGAATATGAAAATTAACATTTCAATTCTGAAATTTTTTATTTTAATTCAAAAAACTTATTTGATCTGAAAACTGATATTTGAATTCTAAATTATTATTCTTGAATCTCAAAATTATTATTTCAGTTAAAAAAAACTTATTGAGTCTAAAAATTGGCAACTTGATTTTAAATATTTTTATTTGAACTTGAAATTTGATATTTGAATTTTGAGGTTCAAAATTGAAAATTTACGAAAATATTGACTTGAAAGTTGAAATTTGAATTTTCAAAATTAATATTTTAATTCAGAAAATTATTAATTAAGTCTTAAAATGGACATTTTAATTTTGAATATTATTATTTGAATCTAAAAATTATCATTTCAATTCTGAAATTTTTCATCTAACTTCAAAAAATTTATTTGATCTAAAACTTGATATTTGAATTCTGAATTACTATTTTGGAATCTTAAATTTATATTTTAATTCAAAACATTATTGAGTGAGTTTCAAGGGTTTTTTCTACTGGTGTTATCCATAATAAATCATTTTTATAAATGATTATGTTTATTAAATCTAAGTGACATTAAATAATTATTGTTGTAACATAGTTTTGTATATTATATAATTTATATTATTATATTAGATAAAATAAATAAATTAAATGAATGTGACATTACTTTAAAATCATTGTAATTACTTCAGATAAGAATTAATTAGTATGTGCATAATTATTTTCTAATTGAACATAATTATTCACATATTTTAATTTATAACTTCAAACCTGAATTAAAAATTTGGAAAAATTATAGTGTAGTTAAAATAATTATTTTACTGATTTTAATTTCGCAAATTATTATAAAATAGTATTATCTTAGTAAATTTTGTGATTAATCATCAGTGATAAATATTTTATAGTAATTTTACAGTAATTATGAAAATTAATGTTATGTTTAACAAATTATTGTATTTATAGTTAATAATTACCAAGAGAAAAAAATTACTTGACCTATAATAATTTTTACAAAAATAAATGTTATTATACAATAAGTAATGTAATTATTTGAATAATAATTTTAAAAACATTTGTGCACGAATTCACTTTCTAATAACAATTGTTAATTTATTGTTTATAATTTTAAAATAAATATTTAAAATATTTAATTTTAAATTATAGTCATTAAATTAGTTTCACATTAATTATATTATATATAATTTGATCAGATTCTAAAATTCAATAAAATATTCTTAAATATTTTATTATTTATGATTTATGTATTAATAACTTATGAATAACTAGATAGCTAATTTGTTAAATATTAAGAAGGTATTACTTATTTAAGTAATTGATAATGAATACTGAATATTTGTAGTGTATAATTTATAATTTAAATATATGTAAATTTCATCATTATGAATTAAATGATTATCTAATTATCTAATACTTGAATTGTTGAAAATTTTAAAAACCTAAAAAAATAAGGCATGAAGAAAATTTTGGAATTACAACTTACTTTGTAAAGAAGTTGCAATTTCAAAACTTATCCCATATTGTTTGTTCTTCATTTTTATTTTGAACACTATATAAGCAAGGGGGTGTGCCTATCCAATTTCACATTAAGAAATTTGTGCACATGAAATGAGCTAATCAAAGGGCTTAACCCAAAACAAAAAAACAAATAATGCACAATTTTAAAGTACTTATTTCCCCAACTTACTTATCTATCTAACTAGGTAGGTACTTAGTTTGACCTACCCATTTAGGTCGGTCTATGTACCTACCTACCTAAGTACCTACCTATATGAGTAGGTATTTAGCCTAGGAAAGTAGAACCTACCTATTTTTTTAAAAACCTAAATAGGTAAGTAGGTAGGTAGGTAAGGATTATAGGCACCTATTTATGTACCTACCAACCTAATATTTATGTTTATATTAAATTAAAATGTTTAATGCCACGTGACATATTTACATTGGGCCACGTGTCATAATATAAGATCATCCTAATATTTGAATTGAATGTCTTAGATTATTTCAAAATAATAATATAAATAATATAAATAATCATATATTAAAACACGTGGCAACACATGATTTGCCTTCAATTGTGACCAAAATAGTTGCATCTTAGTCACATGTGACAATACGTATGCAATGGAATCAAAGGATGAAATGTATTCGTTGACTTTTTCTTTCATACAATATTTTTTGTCATTTGCGATTAATTTATCACATGTGACATGTCTTAAGTGACTAAAAATATTTTAGTTGCAAAATGTCTTTTGCAACTAAAATTTACTCGCAAAGAACAATCGAAAATACATGTTTTTCTTCTAGTGTTATAACCATTCCTATTAATATAATACCCAAAAAATTTCTTTACATTTTCCTTTCCAAAATTTCTCCCTAATTTATAGCACTTAGGCAACAGACCTTTGTTGCAAATGTTGTATGTATATGCAAATTGTTGTTTAAAAATAGGTTGTTTCTTATCGAATATGACACTAGGTTTTTTCCCGTATAAAGGTTCAACCCACACCAATACATTCTTTTAATTTTTATTTTCTTCTTCCCCATTGAAGTTTTTTGATTACCACTGGCTCAAATTTCCACTTATAATAAAAGTAATATTTCCATTTCCAATAAGAGACATTTGTAAAATAATTTTAAAAAAAAACTTCAATAATCAAGTTTTAGTTACATGTATTATCATTTGCACAACAAATTGCACTTCCTAAATGCTAATAATCCTTACACGAATAGGTTCAATGTAATGATTCATTTGTAAAAAAAATAACAACAATAGGTTAATGCACACCTTCTTGACACTTGCTCTTGTTGACAATGAAGATTGTGGAGGGAGAAGTAAGGCATGTGATTTCAAAATCTACCTACTAGAAAAATTGGCCAATGAAAATGCATGATTTTACATCACATTGACCTCACACTATCCTAGAGTTTACCCCCCTATTTCCTAGATATGCACTATCCATTAGGCTTTTTTTGGACTATTAGTGAATGTTACATCAACGATTTGAACCACCTTACCTTGCATAAGCCTAGATTAATTATTTTCATTACTAAATAGTGGATCATTTGTTAGTTAAATTTTTATTTAAATTTAAATAATTTCTGTACTAGATTATTATTTTAAAAATTAGGTATGTAAATAATAATTAGGTTTAGGTAGATTGTAAAAAGGTAAGCATGTAGGTAGGTGGTAAACTTAATTTAACCTAGCTTACCTAACTACTTTAGTTTAACCTATTTACTTAGTCCTTTATGCATGCACATAGGTTATAAGTATAAAAAATTGAACCCTTCACCTTCACAATGATAAATCAAGTCCTTATCAATGGAGTACACCTCCAAAATGTAACAATTTTTGTCAAGTTTCTTATTTCATGTGCATGTTTATTTCACATCACTATATATGTAGGTAAATAAGAAGGTTTGGTAATTAATAAGTAGGTTGGAAGAAGGTTATAAGATGATAGGTAAATAGAATATGTAGGTATTTAGGTATGAAAATAGGTAGGTAGATAGGCCTAGGCTATGTACCTATTTATGTCTATTTTCCTAGCATAGATAGTAAATAGGTATGTAGGTAAACCTAAGCTACCTACCTAGTTTAGATAATTTAGTTAATTGGCTTGACCTATTAACTAACATAGGATGTTCAATTTGATTAGAAAACCATTGGTCATTTTTGACCAAGCATGTCATTTTTTTTGGTTCAACTTGATTGGATATTTGATTTGATAAATAGTTAAGTATGTCATTTTTAGTCAAGTTCACTAATTAAAAAATATACATGTCATTCAAGCCATGGGCTTCTAATCAAAATGGAAATGTTCATTAATCAAGGTGGATGAGGCATTCAACTTGGACAACTTTAAAAACTATGAATTGTAGTAGTGATTAAGTTTAACCATATTTTACACATTTTGTTATGAAGATTATAGTTTTTTCATCCAACTTTTGGTAGTGTTATCTACTTGTTTTCATCAATGAATTTCAAGTACATGAAAATGAATGTGCATACAAATTCGAAAATGATTACTTTTTACATACAAGAAATGAATACATTTCCAACTTTGAATTGAATTTTATGTTATTTGAAAGAAGTTTATCACATGTAAATTCACTTTTTAAATATGCAAAAGTTGAAAATTGAACCTAATTTACACATTTTTCAAAACATGTTGGAAACAATTTAGTTGACATTAGGCCTTCCATAAAATTTATCTACGCATTCCACCACAGAAAAATGAGAAATTTGTTAAAGACACCTCATCAAAATTTTGTAATTGAGGCCAAAAACATGTTTGAACCAAATGTGTTTATATGTCTGATAAATAAAATTTCTACCAATCTCAATTCCTTTTCCAATTTTGGGAACGAATGGTGCACATTTGATAAACAAAAAAGGAGTTTGAATTTAAAAACCATCTTCAATGATTTTTTTCGTAAATATTTTATGCGCAGGGTCACATTTTGTTTGAGTGTCATGAATATATTATCCATCATAGTTTTTTTGGGTATTTTTTGGAACAAAACACAACATAAGGCAATGTTAAATGTGTGATAATGAAAATTTAAAAGTACGATCTTGTAGTATGGAACAAGCACATCACAAAAATGTTGAAATATTTCCATGCATATGAATACAATTGGTATTTTGATAATATTGTTTAACATGATATTCTTATCATGTAGAGGGACATACCTCCTATACTTTCATAACAACACATCTTGGGTTTTGTGACCGGTAATAAAAATGACTATTGTCTTGTGGCATTGTGGTTTTGTGACTAATAATCAATATGATAACTTGTTCAATCTTTGGGTAAACATATTACTATTTTTAAATTTATATTAACATATTTGAATGATTTAAAATTTAAAATTCAAAAATATCATTTACTCTTGTGACTAATAGCAACTAATTATATTGATTCAATTTTTAATGATGATGATGTGGCATGACATGTGTCAACAAGGTGTTACAACTAGTAGTCAACCTCATGACTCATGACATTAATTTCAATAAAATTTCATTTATTGATTGGTTTAAAATGCTCATAATGCCAAAACATGTTTTTTACGACTTGTCTTATGTAATTATAATGTCCAGCATGATTAAGAAAATGATTAATTTAATGTATTTAACAACTGATCAACTTAATGACTCATGACATTAATTTCAATAAAATTACGTTTATCGATTGGTCAAAAATGTTCATCATTCCAAAACATGTATTTCATGACTTGTCTTATGTAATTATAATGTCCAATTCAATTAAAGAAACAATTAAAAATGTTTTTTGCAACTAGTAGTCAATTCAATGACTCATGACACTAATTTCAATAAAATTAGATTTATTGATTGGTGGGTCAAAACACATAACTAGGTGCCAAAAAGGGTGTTAGATGTTCAACATAATTAGTCAAAATCAAACATTTATTTTTTTATTTCCATTTAAAACCATAGTAATCATGGCAAGTTAGTCATTTTTCCTTCATATGAATGTCAAGGAACTTAAAATAAAAATTCATTTGATCCAATTTTAAATTTTGGTTTTAATTTAGGATGTTTGAAAATGTACACCTACTACATCAGATGGAGTTAATTTTGCAAAGGATTTTAAAAAAGACTCATACAATAAAAGAATTTTCATAAAAATATAAATGATAAGAACATATTAGCAACACTCAAAAAACAATCATATTTTTAAAAATGTGGAATTTTAAAACTTTAAAAATTCAAAGAATGTTTCAAAATTGTTTCAAATTTTCAAAAGGCTTTTACCACATATAAATGGGTTATAATGTACATGACTTATGAAGAAAAGTTATAGATTAAAGTATAATAAAATTAAAAAACGTGAAAATTTAATTTTTGGTGATGATTTAGAATTTTGATCATTTTTCAAGATGAAACATTGAATCTATAAAGAGTCTGCACATTTAAAAAAATTCATATTTATTCAATAATGACTAAAAAAAATGTGATGCATTGGGTAACATTTAAATATTTTTAAAAAAAAGTTAGAAAATTTTTCATTCAAAAATTCATTTGCGTGTAAAAAAATTTTGTTGAAAAAAAATGTGAAATCCTTTTCCCTTTGGTTCCTAGTTATAGGTTTTGACCCTAATAAAAAATGTTTATAATGCCAAAAAATCTTCTATGCAACTATAGTGTCCAATACAACATGATTAAAGAAATGACTAAAAATGCCTTTAACAACTAGTAAACAATTTTATGATTCATGCAACTAACAAAAATGACTAAAAAAACAACTACAATCGCATAGGTTTAATCATTTTATTAGCCAATTTTAGTTTAAATAACCTAGTTTAATTTATAATTTTATCACAAATTTATCCAAATTTAGCCATGTATTGTTTCAATAATGAAATTTTATTTAAAATTTTCCAAATTTAACCAAATTTAACTTAATTTATCATTGTTTAACCATGTTTAACATAAAAATTGTGTTTAATTTCATTTATGTTAATTTAGCCATGTTTAGCCTAAATCATTATTTTAAATATAAATTATATTAATTTAACTATATATTAACAAATTTCAACCATGGTTAGCCTAAATATTTGTGTTTAAAAGTGTTTAACCATGTTTAACCAAAGTAATTGTGTTTAGCCAAGTTTAGTTCAAACAATTGCGTTTAAAAGCGTTTAGCCATGTTTAACCTAAGTAATTATGTTTAGCTTTATTTATGTTTTTTTAACCATGTTTAGCTTAAATAATTTTGTTTATTCTAATTTATATATTAATTTAGCCATTTTTTAGCCTAGGTGATTTTTTTTAGCCAAAATTATTTGAAGTAATTATGTTTAGCCATGTTTAGATTAATTTAGTCTATGTCTAGCCTATATTAACCTAGTTTAGTTTAGGTCTAACCTAGCTAGGTCTACCCTAGCTTAATTTAAATTTAGCTTAAAACTTAAGTAGTCTTAATTAAGTTAAATTAGGTTAGTTTATTTTTAACATAAGGAGGCTTAGGTTAACCTAAGTTAGGTTTGTAAGCAATTTAGGTTGACCTAATTCATCTTAAATCAACCTAAGGAACCCTAGGTTAATCTAAATTAGGTTGGTAGATAGTAAGAAGGTTAACTTATGTCAACTTAGGGTGGCCTAATTTAATTTGAGGCTAAAAAAAATTGATCTTTATAATTTTGTGTTTAATAGATTTAGTATAGAAAAATGTGGTAGTGCAATGGATAAAGACTTGAACCCTAAAGTGGAAGTTGAAGGGTTCAAGTCCTTGTGTTTGCAACTTATGATACTTAGGCCACCTAGCCTAAGTAACCTAAGTTAGGCTAACTACCTACCTAGGTTAGGCTAGGTTGATTTTTGGTTAAGCTAGTTACCTAGGTGGTAAGCTAGGCTAGGTTGACTTGTGTTCATGTGTGATGACTCATTTGAACATGTGTTTATAGATTTTTGACATATGTCATCCATTTATTAAGATGTTTTTTATAATTTTTAGTTGAATAAAATGACTAAGTTGACATAACATGCACTTTACATGTCATACCAAGGTCAATGATGACATGGAATATAAGAAAATAATAAATTCCTAGTTGATAAGACAATTAGGCTTTGCAACTATATGTCCTTTGCAATTAAATGGGTGAAATGGCATGGGTTTAACAACTCAATAGTCATTAGTTGCAAATATCCTTTCTAACTAATACATAGTCATAAAGGCCAGTTACAAAACCCAAAATGTGTTGTTGTGTTTATATGTATAGAATTCTTATAATATAATCATTTGTATAAAAAATGACTATTGTAATTTGATATGTATATATGATATGCATATTTTCAATATCTTATTGGCCCAATTACATATATTGATGAGCCCTGGGATGTTAGAGGTGTGTATTCTTTTGTCCATTTAGCAAAATACCTTGATTTTTGTGTTAATGAGGGATAATCATCTCTTAATGAATTTAATATGATATATTTTAGTGCCCTATCTATTTTAGTGCTTGAAATTATGTTTAAAATATCTTTTAAAATTTTAGTCATATGGTTTATAAATGGGTCCTTTTCAAAATATCCAAAAAATATCACTTCTTTTCACCAAATACCAAATTTTTAATATATTTGAAACCCAAGTGGGTACAATAATGCCACATACCATATGGTTTAATTGTTTGAAGACCTTCACACATAGAAAATTGTGCAATTCATATGTTTACATGGGAAGGTTGGTGAAAATGTTAAAAAAATTATAACGTTTGAAAATATTGAAAAACTACAATTCTTTATATTTTTTTGTGACACTTAAGCAAACCATGACCTTACATCACATGGCTTTCATAACCTAATGAAATGATTCCAAATTCATGAAGGAAGAAGATCACTAGCAAATAAACACAATTACAACAATTTTTTAAAAAATTGAATAAATACAATACACAAACTTGTCTTTCAAAGTAGAATGGTACAATGTTAAATTGCATTTGATAACTACTTTGGTTTGTTTTACAATGAATGCACCCTTAAGGTCTATAATCACATGTGCAAAGGGGGAGAAGGATGTGGAAAATGGAAAACAAGAATTATTCAAGTGAGTGTGCATGGAGATAACGGTAATCTCTTCATTTTATTTTTCCTTGTATCTATTGTAGCATTAAGTCGGCACTTGAGTTGTCTTGAGTCCATGGCCACCTTGCAATTGGTTGTACAATCTATGCGCTTTGGATGCAACCCTACTTGCCACTCCCATTTACTATAACAATGGTGATAATTATGTGAACTTCTCAAAATTGAATATATGCACTCCACAAGGAAAGAATTGGGCAACCCACTCTCCAAGTTGATTAGGAACTATTTGGTATTCAACTATTTGTACAAATCACCAACTTTCTTGTCTAGAGCATGATGTTCATATCTATAGTGTGAGATGACATTTGGTAAATTATCATGGATTGTGTCTTCTTGTCAGCATGCCAACATTGTGATTGAAGTTTTTCATAATTACATTGGTTGTTATCTCAATGCTTGTTGGTGGCCTCAAAAAACAGCAGTATAAAAAACCCCAAGAATAGCTCAGATATGAGCATCTCCAAGGAACAGGAGTGGTTTGAGACAAACCCCTTAAGCAAATGGAGTGGCTACATCATTTCAAGATGATTGAAATGTCACACAGATAATCCAAGTGCTTTCCAACCCTGAGTTAACAGTGAAACTATTAGTTGGTCAACATTGAACAATGTGCATGGTTTTATGTAATAACAATAAAAATCCATTTGTTGGGCATATACATTAAGAAGTCATAAGTAGAGATGCATGGTTTCAGTTTTTGACTACTAAAATGTGTTTTGGCTCCCCTAGATTTGATAAGTTGCATGTCCAGGAAGAGTCTGATCAAACATTGACTAGCAATTCTTGCTCCACTTATTAGGGCTTGGGGTTTAGATCAATGTTGGCTGGTTCTTATTTTTTGAGAGGACATCTGGTCTAAGTTTTGATACTTGAAATTTTTTTTTGGAGGTTCTTGGAGTGTGAGTTTGAGCTTAGTTTTTTCAAAATTTTAAATCATATCATCTTAGTTTTGGCATATTTTTTCAAATTCAAGAACCTCTAGGCCTAGTTCAGCTTAGTTCAAAAATTGGGTCTGAGTCCGGTTCCATGTACACAGTCCCCAAGGTTGAGCCTAGTTTGAAAATTGGGCCTGAGTTCAGTCCCATGTTGCTAACTTTTTGAAAAAATTAAAGTTTATTACTCAAAAAAACTTGAAATGTGCTCAAGAGTTTCTTTTGAAAGTTTTGGTTCTAGATCTAGCAGGAGGCTCCTAGTTCCACTGTTTGGTTCTTGTGCTAATTCCCACAAATGGCCATTGATTTGGGTCTGGGTCAAAAGAACTGGAACTTGACCCTTGAGTTTGACCATGCAAGCTGGGCCAACCTGCCAACATTGGTTTGGATGTAACCTATATAACTTACATCATACTTATTCTTGTCTAGAACCTCTGAAGAGTCTTACCACAATATTGCAATGTTTAATGTCAATGTTTTTACACTAGGCATTTCTATTTTTCTATGCAAATCGTAGGTCTTGCAATCCTTTATTTTCAAACAGTCTCAATTTGTGACTCTGACCGTTGTCCATGGAGCACACATGCTAACTTTTGATTGTAATTCTTGTTGGGTGTTGGGTTATTTTGCAACATCAGCCTGATCTTGAGTGCCTGATAAATGAAAATGCATGGTCAATTGATCAAATGAAGAGAGTACAATTCCCCAAGCTTGGAAAAGACTAAAGTGAACAATTTTAAAGGCAATACCAAGGAAAGCAAAGAAAGAAGTTGAATGCCTAACCCTTGTTTGTAGAACGCCAGTTCATAGAATAAAACACTAGGTACATGGTAAGGTTTAGCTAGGTGAGATGTGATCTTAACTTAGAAGTCAAGCACCCTATGCAAAAAATTGCTTTGGGACTCCTGAACTCCCAAGATAAAGAGTGTTGAAAAAATACATGGGGCCGCCTGAGGCAAAGAGGTCCACAACCACAGCAGCTCTATGGAAAGAGTCTCAAGGTTAAACATGACCTCACCTCACCTTTGTCCATTTACTATAAAACCCATGGAGACAAATTTCTCATATTTGTTGTGTTCTTCACTACTTATTTACTTATAGGATTTCAAGAAGATAAGTGATAAGAAGAGGTTGGAGCTACATCATCCACAAAAATTCTCCACCAGGTTATGGGAAGAAGGCTGTTGGAATTATTTATTGTTTCTTGGGTTCCTGGCCATTGCTTTTTCTATCCTCTGCCTCTTTAAGTGAAGGAAGCCAGTTTTCCAGTTTTCAAAAGGTGTTATACAAATAAGAAAAGAAATCAGCACCCAAAGTCTGAAATCCCCACTAAAGCAGGTGCCTCCACCCAATGAGGCAGGTTGCTTAGTAATTCTCTTACCGACCAAAAGGGTTTACATACCATGATCATGTTCCCAATGATTTGAAATTCCTCATCAAAGTGATGGGTGCACTAAAATATGTCAAAAAAGAAGGCTACATACCAAATTTCTGAAAAATCATGGAAATGTAGGGTCTGATCTGATCTTCTTAGGAGATAATAGTTTTTTGAGAGAGTGTTTTGCTTGATAAGCTGGTGCTTCTATTTTGTCGTTTTAGAGAAGTGGGAAGGTGCACAGGGGTCATCCTCCAAACCAAAGTAATGTGTATGGAAATATGAAATATATTGAAAGCCTTTGGGGGAGGGGTCAATGGGTCATCATACCTGACCAAGAGCCAGGACCCCACTAACCCATGTGCATGTTTCAACATTCTTTCAATTTGAAAAGCTTTTTGCACATGCAGGAATTGATATAGTAATGTAGGTATTACTATAAATAGATGCAACCTGGTTGGCAATCTTTTAAGTTGCTCCATTTAAAAGAGACCAAGGCTGAAGGATTTGTACATTGGTGCTTTGTACAACACATTTTGGCAATACATTCAAACATTTTGGGGGTGGAAACTTGCTTATTATAACATACGGAATTTCTTGTCTCCCCCCTCACCCCTTCCTTTGCAAAACAAAACTTTACCTACCGACTTTTTTGCAAAGTTGGATATAATTAAATAGTACTACTAAAGGTTCAGCATTGCCTTTGCTGTTTGATGAGGCATGTGCCCATCACACAGCATCCAAATGACAGCTAATTGGGAAGAGTGGAAGCACGCATCCAATCCTTATTGTGGATTTGTCCTTTGCATGATATATAGGATAGTTTTGTTGGTTGGTGAAAGTGATGAAACTACATCCAAATCCAAGTTCAAATGAAATTCAAAGCTCACAAACTGCCTTATACAAAAAAAAAGAAAAAAAGGGTGAGGGTTTTGACAATACATCTTGGAGTAATCCGAATAAAATTTGACATATCAAAATTGTACTTTAAAAAAAAATTCCAAATAGGTAACTCAATCGTTTGTAATTTGTTAGGTAATTCATACTAAGATGATGGAAGACCATAGTAATTCCTGCTTGATGGGTGGGTAGATCTTCATGTCACACTTCCTCTTCATGTCACTCTTCCTTGAGCAAGCTCCAATTTTCTAAGTTTAGAATTGATCCATTGCTGTTTAGGCAATGGGTCCTCATACGTCTTACATATTAGTTCTTCTGTATACTTTTGCCTGGCAAGCTGCCTTCTACCAAGCTTCCAGGAATCTTTTTGAAGTGTGCAATTTTTAAACTTGTGAATTGCTGACTATTAAACATTTTCAGGCCTCAGTTCTCAAGACACATCCAATAATAGAAGTTATCTTCTCCCTTGGCCTCCGGCATTAAACAAGGAATGTTTAGCCCAGAGATGAAGCAATGAACAAGAGACAACATGTATGTGTTACTTCCTGCGAACGAATATTGATACCCAGGTCACCACATATCTCTCCATGCATCTACAGAAATCTGATGCCCTGTCAACATAGGTTTTGCTTGCCATCAAAAAAATTATCATCTTAACTAACTTTTAGTTTCCCATCTGTTTTCCTCACTAATCCAAGCTAGTGACTATTGTCTGGTGATAAGTGATATCCACGTAGTATAAAAGAAAGTGCACATACATTCTTGGATCAAATATTTACTTAGTTTAAAAGAAAGTGCACATACATTCTTGGATCAAATATTTACTTAGTATAAAAGAAAGTGCACATGCATTCTTGGGTCAAATATTTACTTAGTATAAAAGAAAGTGTGCATACATTCTTGGGTCAAATATTTATAAGATTACAAAACCAGATTGATGCATCCAGTGCAATTTTCCAGACTTGGAACACTAGTTTTTGGCACACCTCAAATGGCACTTCTGAGATATAGAGAGGCTTATATTTCCTATCGAACCCACCCATAGAAATCCAAAACGTTTGAAGCACTTCCGTATTTCATACATTTTACTACTATGGTGTGTCCCTCCCAGTGTCCCATATACACCCCATAACTGCATGACCTACCTTCATCACTGTGTGTGTGCTGTGTTTGTGTTATTCCTCTCTTTGATCTCAACCACAAGACTTTTTATTCAAATACCTTTCGAGCATGTTCACCGGCAATAGTATAATGGCATTGTGATAATACTTTGGATATAATAAAACCTTTAAAGTAATTTCACTAATGCCCTGCACATTAAATTTTGGATGAAGTATGGTATATAAATGTTGGGTTGGGTTAAGCAATGTTGTTTGGGCTAGAATATTTGCAAAGGATCTAGTGACACTACATCACCTTGAATAATAAAATGATTGTTGTTCATTGGTGGGCTATAATGACTGGTTCAAATGTTGCACTCAAATTGTCTCTTACCTTTATATTGAGCCATTTTTATAAATTTGGATGAGGGTTAAAAAATAATTAATACCCCTCTTAAATATAATAAGCACAACTACAAGCCGAAATAGGGGGTATGGGTGAAACTGACTTTGGATGTACAAAAATTATCATGAACCAATAAATTAAAAAAAATTCTTTTCATTGGCCTAGGTGGTGGCTAATATTTGTTTTTCAATAATTTTTTATGTTTTTAAAAACCGGAAATGGAAATTAAAAAAGATAAAAAATCTTTTAAAAGTGTAAATTTGATATTTATTGTCATTTATATTTCAAAAAATAGCCAAAAAATTTATATCACTAAAATTGAAAAAAGAAAAAGAAAAAAGACCTCCTTGGTGATGGCACTTGAGTAGTCTCTCACTTTATGTATTGTACATTTTTTCATGTTTAGGGAGGGGGGTGGGCGGGGGATGAGGAAATTGCTCTCCTCTCCCCCTGAACGTCAAGATGGACCAATCTATCTCTTTTTGTGGACATTTAGGGATTAACAATATATGTTTGGATGTGTTTTAATACCAGTAGAGGTAATGCCGGTTGTGGGTGGAGATGCTCTTTAGTTGAGAACTGAAAAGACAACTTACATAGACTCTTCTTACACATTCCATGATGGCCTTGAGGACTAGTGTTTGAAGCTCATGAAAGCAACATCATCGTGTAACATGCAATCACAGCAAAAGCCACCTTGATAAATATTAACTTACACTAAGGTCAGCTTCATCATTAAATAATCCTCAAAATAGCAAAATGAAAATTTGTGAAAATATGAAGTTGACATAGTAATTATCACAGACTACACTCTGAATAATTTCACTACTCATATCACAATATTAGAGTGAATTCATGTTTCGAAAATAAATAATTATTCGTTTTGTCAATCTGGAAACTGACCCTTGGTTACAGTATCATACTACCACTTGCCTATTACTGTAAAAAGTGGACACACAATCTCGCTCTACACGCCATGTTTATGTGAAGGAAGTGCATCTAATCTGACCCAAGAAACAAGTTATGGTTTATCAGACATTATCACGAGTCACATTCTTGCGTCCTTGCATTATTCAAACAACAACAAAATGTTTGTCACATGGATGGGTGGTTGAATTGAATACAAATCAAGTAACGTTAAGAACTTGACTTACAACCAAAGACACACGTAAATAACGATGGTTAGTAAGATTTGCACATTTTTTTATCACTGGATGTATAACCTAACCTAGTCCTCTATTTCCTCCCCATGATTAATTTAGACTCAACAAAGGCATGAAACGAACACCTAATTTTGACTGCGAATTTTCAAAGGTTTTAATTAAACTAATGAAATCTGCCCCCCTTTCACAATTTGTGGCTTGTTGCCCCATCAATTTCTTTTTCAGATACTATTGGATTTACATACCGATCGCATTTTGAGTTTTTTACTACCAGTCTTGCGAGGTTATTATATTTTTGAACCTTGCAACTGGTGGGTGAGGCTAGGGTATATGCATATATACCCTTGTTAAGGGTTCTGAAAAATCAAAATAATGGGTTCCGACCCTTGATTGGCAATTTCTTAAATGCCATAGAACTGGCTCTTATTCTAAACTGAGATTTTTTAAAAAAAATTCAAAGAACCCACCCTAAACCGCCGATTTGTTGCCTGCAGCTTCTTTTGAATATTCTTTTCAAAAGCCTGGAACTGGAGGTTCTTTCTGAATTTTTTGCCAAGAAACCCGGAACATTTTTGAGACCCCCCGGTTCTTTGATTCGAACAAAATTTCTCAAATAAATGGGAACCGGAGGTAACTGTCAGAATCGAAAAACTGCACAACACTGGTTTTTTTTTGCTTTTTTTACCTTCCAATTTATTACAAGGGGGGGGTAAACTAGTCAAATGAAGGGAATTAATTACCTATGAGTATTGTACAGACTTATGATGAGGTAGAATCACAGAGGTAATAAGTAGGGGGTAGAAGTAGCGTACGGAGCCAATGGGAGAAGCGTGGCAGAATCGAGTAGCCTGTGGGCAGGGGTAGCGATAGCACGGACTGGTACGCATGAGAGGGGGCGTTTTTGGTACTTGTTCCGTCCTACGGAACGGGAAGAAGAAAATGAGGCGCTGATGGTATGAACGAACAAAAGAGTCAAAATATTTTTGGCACGTGGACCCCATCTGGACTGGCCAGCCACGTACTGATTCCGTGGACGGAGCAGTACAATAATGTGGGACTGGGAATACTTGTGTTCCCCTTTCTGGACGGAACGGTACGCTTCAGTAGCGCCGCAACAGTAACTGCTGCACGGTTATGGGGGCTGATTGACAACCAGTGGTTAACCTTTTTTTTCTTGCCCCTTGGAAGCTATTTTGGCATACTTGGGTTTAAATTTTTTTTTTAAAAAATTAAAAATAATAATTATCCCTCTCAAGAGCACTAAGTAATAAGTATAGGGTAAGGCCCTCCTCCATTGAGGGCATTATGGGTACTGGCCTCCATTGAGGTCATTAGGGTGCCTTCATAAAAGCTTGTCACGCTAGTTTTACATAATAAAAAAATCTAGTTGTCAAGGTGGTGTTAAGGATATTATACCCTCTAATATGGGCCTTATGCATAATGCCCCTTATAGGTGTTCAAGAGTGAACAAAATTTTGCACCCAAAATTGCCCTGAATAACAAAGGGAAAACAATGATGTGTTTTTATTTTTTATGATCTAAACCATCCACCATCATCATTTAAAACAAATTATTGGGTGTTTTAGATGGTGTGTCATTGGCACTTTCCACCTACCTTGCGCAAAATAGGTGACAAGAAAGTTTTACAAAATGTATCACATCTGATTATAGCACATTCAATCATGTGAGATGTGGGCTACAAATAATTTAATGAGTAGAATTTGTTGATGACATGAATGTTTAAAGTTTGAAAAATATTTGTGTGACCTCAATGGAGATGCAAGCAATGAGAGCGCTATAGACACAAAATACACGAGGGAAATGGTGTGATCACAATGAAAACTAGTTGTGTTTGCCCCATACATGCTTGGTAAAACCTAAAATCATAGATGCATGTCTATCTTAGGGCAATAATAAACTTTTATAACATAAAAGACAACATCAATACAAGAAAATTAATTTCATTATCATTTTTGTTATTAAATCTTCATTAAAGCCTTATTGAAGTTTTTTAAATAACATAAAATTATATATACAATGTGTTTTATTTTAATCAATTCTTGCATAATCTTTCAAATCAATTTTTTAAGAATCTTACTTTAAATAAGATTTAAAGGAATTGAAGCTAATTATTTGTATGTTTATCAAACAAATTTCATTTTAGAAATTGCTCATATGAATTGCTTTTACATTTCATAGTGATTTGAAACCTTGTGATACAAAAAGGTAAGTGATAACCCAAAAAAATAAAATGATATAAAAGCATGATTAAATCAATTACCTATGATTCATATTTTGATAAGAAACCAACAAGTAGATGGGTAGATTTCAAAACAACCCATCAATTGAATGGGTGCACCCAAAATCTACACATGTGCATCCATTATCTTGGGGCAATAATCAAAATTGAGGTATTGCAACTTATGCTCAAAGTGTGATGGGAATTGTGTTATATGATCGTGTATATGGGTTAGTAATGTTATTAAGAAAATTAAATACTATTGATATTACTTGTGAAGACTTCATAAGGAAACATTTCTAAGGTGAATGTCTAGGGTAGAGATTAAAAGCAAAGATGTGTGAATAAACAATCCATCAATAGATCTTGTTCTTGTCACTTCCATCCAAACCCTAAACATACAACCACAAGCACAAGGAGAAGCAATCACAAATTTAGATGACCAACCCACTATTAATAATGTGTATAAAATTACATTCACAAAAAAACAATGATAAAATTATCATTTACATAGCTATGTTTAATCTTTTACCTTTACACATTTTTCTTTCATTTATCTTGGCATATCATAGGCACCAACATTTCTTTGCCATGTTGTATGCCTTTTGCAACTTTTGATACTTGGCATGTCCATCTTAATGTCAGGTCATCTCATAAAACACAATTGGAATGAAATTTGTAAGACTTAGATTATAGGTGTTCAATGAGAAAGATCATTAGCATAAAATTTGTAATGATTTATACCTCCTATCAAAAACATGACTAATAATTTCTTGTATAGGCTATGATTTATTCTAATGAATGAATCTCATTCCAACACCAATTTTGTAACAATTATTAGGCAAACATTTACAACATTAGAACTAATGATTAATTAACCATCAAACATTTACAACATTAGAACTAAAGATTAGTTAACCATCAAAGACAACAAATGCAAGCTCAAAGCCAAAACAATCAAACAAATGTAGCCCATAATGTGGAATGTTGGAACACCTTTTTTTAAGCTTATTAAACTATAACATGTTTGTCAATCGATGTTATAATAAATAGATTTCTTCCACCCAATTGGATTTTGTAATGACAACAATATTTCATGGCACAAAAATGTTTGTAAAGTTCCTTATGTTGCAAATTACAACCATTGTTTTGAGATTACAAAATTAATGCATTGAAAAAATTTGACACACAACGTGCAAATAAAGTGAAAACCACACTTATTCAACAACATGCCTTGAAGTTTAGTTGGTCTTTAGAAATGTCCACATCAAAATAACATATTGTAACCACAAAATTCACTAATAAAATGGTCTTCAAAATAGTCCATGCTAGCTAGATGTTGAACACTCATAATAGTTAAGGCCCATCCTTTTTATAAACAACCAATAGTTATTCAATTCATGTTTTCATTTTTTTTTGGAAAAATAATAAAATCCTATTATATCATGTTGTTGTGTGTAATTCAAGAGATTTCAATTAGTCCTTGGTTGATTGATGAACCTTAACTTGTCCTAACTTGTAGCTAATTAAGGTGTTTGCATGGCACAATGGACTCAAAAACTTATCACATTGTCACAATTTTCACTACAAACAAATATAAAACAATTTGGGCATATAATTAGAAAAGGTTTAACGGTCAAAATGTGCAATTATAGGTGATTGATATTTTATTCTATCATTATGTTGTGAAATTGGCACAAATATGAATTATATATATATATATATAATACATTTGTAACATATAGTCACATCACAAAAAAAAAATTTAACAAAAGGACTAGGAAATATTTTTAATTGAAATTTTCTAATGAAAATTTGCATATAAATGTTATATTTATTAATTTTTTCAAATTGACTTAAAATCATGATACTTAGATTTAAACTAGTGGTACCCGTGACCTTTGGACACCCGTGGCTACGCCACTCCAGCCACCCCGAACGCGCAGTGGTCTCGATCGACATTGTGCGGGTATCAGAACTAACCGTGTGTACCCTCAGGTTATCATTCCGGGTATTTACTCCCTTACCCGGTTCTGACATTTTGAACCTTGGTTCCCGAAAATTTTGGAAATTTCCGAAAACACACTCCTCTATATAATCGTCGGTTCTTTTGGTGGTGGGGGG
>Ga0209611_10004091_pt1 | contig 25042 bp, 21 predicted proteins | sample S1TSphgellanicum_3_FD_187693 | JGI IMG/M metagenome (GOLD analysis project Ga0209611, IMG submission 187693) | Host-associated microbial communities from peat moss isolated from Minnesota, USA - S1T2_Fc - Sphagnum magellanicum MG (SPAdes) (version 2) | ecosystem: Host-associated > Plants > Peat...
TCGCTGCCATAACTGCCCCAAAATCCCCCCCCTCACACACACCAAATTCAGTGCCAAAATTGTGGCTAAATTTAGCACATCTTTTGCCCTTCCACCCCAGTTTTGCATTCAGACTCTCTGATGAGAAATAAAGAATATCTCATACATCAGGCTAGTTCAAGCAATTTAACCTCATACTTCATAAATGTTCATAAAAAAAAGAAGTCCATATATGAATGAAATTCATCCATCATCACATGATCTTATCCGTCATTCATTCATTCATTAATTAAATTCATCCATCAACATTTTTTAGTGTATTTTGCCTCGCCTCATTGCTTAAGTAGAATTTCCATTCTTAATTTTGTTCATCATCATTTTTGGCCTAGGACTTTACAAGAGATTAGGTACTATTATGAATTATATTAATTAATTTAATTGGTTGTCATGTATCCCAAAACACTAAGGTTGTAAAGATTTTTTTTGTTTGCAATGGGCCACTTTGATTGCCCTATCATCATCAAAACCATTATAAACCTACCTCTTCACCTTCAAAAAACGAAAAGGAAAGGACATGTTTCTACATTATTTTAGATGGACACATAAAATCATATAAGTGTAATTGTTTTATGCAAGAATTTTTTTTTACATGGTTGTACTTTTACATATCTCATCTGCTACATTTACTCTTACGTTTAACGAATGTAGATAAAATAAAAATTAGACAAAGATTAAATAAATTTCATTATGGCATTCACACTTATTCAAAGTGTAAGTCCTAAACCATATACATGCACAACATTCGTATTTATCAATGTTGACCAATTCCTTGGTATTAAGAGGAAACCCTAGTTCTAGTTCTTAACATTTTGTAAGGGATTGATTTTAGTTCAATTTCGATTTTTTTTAATGAAAATGGGACTTGATTTTGGTTTTTAATTGGGGGTGGTTTAAGTTTTAGTTCTTTTATTATTTAAAAGTTACGTTAGTTCCAATTCTCAATTTTAAATAATTTTAAATTTTGGTTCCAATATCAAAACATCAAATGGGACAATGCCAAAAAAAAGAAAAAAGACTTGAACTTTTATTTCAAGGAAAAAAAGACTATTACAAAAGTTTTAAAATATCAAACTAATACAAATTAGCCTATTTCTAAACTATAATCTACATTAAATATTTATAATGGATTAAAACCTTTTTTTCCATTGCACCGTGATTTCATGTTTAGTGTTTCTACAGTTGTAACTACCACCTTGAATGGCCTTTTCTCATGTTTGAGTTCAACCCTTGAAAACCCTCAATTTTGTCTTCTTCAAACCCCAAAACAATTCATTTCAAACACCCCATCTCAAACCATATTTGAAACCCCCCAAAAATTATATTTTAGACCCTTTAAACAAATCTTCAAGTAATTTTCCACATTCCCAAGTGGATTTTTATTTCGAGAATTTGAATTTTCCATGCCAAATACTTGGGATGAGTCTAAAGATGAAACAATGTTCAAATTGGGTTAATTTCAGACCACTCAAAAGGTCTTGAAATAAATATAAAAAATGAGCTTGCATTCTATATTTGGAGATTTGAAATTCAAGTTATGATCAAAATAATAATTAAGAGTCAAATTGACACGTTGATTCCCAACATTAAAACAAAAAAAAAGTGGACAAATGACTTTGAAATTGAACATAAAATATGCCTTGGAAAGATATTTTCAAAGAATACAACTTTTTTTGCTAAAGAACTCTTCAATTGATGTTTTAATGCATGAGTTACAAGGTTGCAAACTTGTGGGATTCATAACTTGTTAAAATTGAAAAGTTTTGAAAATTTCATTTTTGGAGTTTTGAAATTTTTTGCCACTTGGATGTAGTCCTTATCACCAATTACAAAATAAACTACAAAGAGAAAAATGACAAGCTTTCCTAAAAGGTCCGAACCATGGTGTATCTTGTGAGTTGGGTTGTCTAGCTTGGTTTGCACACCATTTTGGTTTCAATTTTTATTTAATCTCTTTCTTAGTTTGTGTATATTGATTTCACTTTGAAATTTTTCTTTCGAGTTTGTCTTAAGTTCATCTCGAAACTCTCATGCTTTCTTTCTTTGTGGCAGTTAGAGAGCATACTTTAAATTTGCATTCTATTACAAAGTTGATAATTGATTGGTTTTCTTTAATCTTCAATACTACTTCACAAACTTAAAGGTGAATCAAATTGAACGAATGACATTTAAAATCACATAGTAATCAATATTTGAAAAAATTGGATTTTTTTCATCCATTATCTATGAGAACAAGACTTGACCACACCTAGTATTTATGTCTGTTTGCATAGTAATCCCTATGAGAATTGAAGAACTTTTTGACAAGCCTATAATTTTGTAACATGTCACATGATAGGTTATTTTTGATACGACAAGTTTCTTTGATGGGCTAGAAAGAAATTTCCAATTTGTTTATGAATGCAATTTTTTAAAAGATATGACAGGCATTGATAGGTGCAAAAACTAAACCCTACTTGAGAATGGCACCTCTTTGATTGTTGGGGAGTCCTTAAAAAAGACAAGGGCATTTTGAAATGCCCAATTGGACAAATTCCACTCGATAACATGCCTTCCAAATACAATGAAAAGAATCTATTGGAGCTTTACATGTTGTTCTTTGATAACAAATTAGAGTTCTAATTGAGGTTAAGGCCTAAGGGCGGGGGCCACCCATAGGATATGGGCCTTACAAAAGGGTCTTCATGAGGGCAATAGACCCCCCATTTCTGGAAGCTTGCCCCCACCCATGGGTCTTAACTTGACCAGAACCAGCTGAAGTTCCTTTAGTGATGGAGAAATAAGAGGCAGCATCTGACGCCCAAGAGGATGCAAAGGTGACCATGATACCAGAGGTGAGTAGATTGGTTGCATTCCAGGCCAGAGTGAACCAGCAGCATCCCCCAGTGCACCGTGAAGGATGGATGATGATACATAGACAGAAAGACACACTTTTGCCTGTCCCATAACTAACCACAGTGGTTAGCCAAGTACCAATTGTCCATATGTATCTACCTACCGAGTAGTCATCATATGCATCAGCTACTCACCTAAATAAATTGTAACCACTTACATTACCATAGTAGTACTTGGGTGAGAAGGTGAAAATAAAAAAGGGTTACATGATTGCTTACCTTGGTTTACTCAGTTGTGGATGGAACCACATCTCCTTGTAATGCATATGTTTTCCATCCAGAAGCTCGCCTCGTGCCCCCTTCTTATTTTGGTGATGTCCTTGACCAAGGGCTTTACCCTACATACAACGGGTTCCAGTGGATGGTGCCCTGGGTCACATAATATACACCATCCATTGAAAACTTGCCATGAGTTAGTTGGGAATGAGACCCACCTCAGTTACCAAGGTTGGTAACCGTTCTTCTAGACCCTCTTACTTCCACCTCACCCACCTACCTAAGCACCTAAGTAAGTATCATAGGTGAGAAGGTAGTGAATGTAACTGGGTTACTAAATTGGTACCTAAGTCAGTAATGCACTTTGGTGGCTACTAGGTAGTAGGCAGATGCCCTTCATCTAAAGAGAGCTCGGGTGGAACCAAACAGAGGTTGTTGAACTCATTCAAGCCTATGGTGCACACTTAGTTAGGTTGAACAACAAGAAGAGGAACAGAGAAGGTGTCAACAAACTCTTGAGAGAAGAGCAAATTCTACTGTTTAAAAGGCTCTACAAAACAGATCAGGTGATCAAATGATGCATTTCTGGTTTTACTAAATTTCATCCACATTATTCCACTTGACTACCATTTTTCAAGGTAGAGGGTGTACTACCCACTTTCTTCCCTGTATTTCACCAGCTGCGAAGTCCTCTATGATCTCCTTGTTACAGGTTCACTAAGTCTTGGGAGTAGCCCACCCGTACTTTGTCAAGAATCGCATAGAAGGACCTTAATCACTCTTTGAAGTATCTTGGCAGACAGCTTGATTAGTCGAGGGGCCCACTCGTACTTTGTCAAGAACTGCATAAAAGCACCTTAAATCAGTCTTTGAAGTATCTTGACAGACAACTCAGACACATTCACAGAATCTCCTGCCATAAACATCAGAGACCAAGGCTGAAATTTGAAACTACAATGTAATTTCCTGGAACATAATTTTGTTGATTTTGTTGCTCCCACCAACATGATAGGCTGTGCTCAAGTACACTACCTTGAATATTTTGCTTCACCTGAGAAAACCCAAAGTTACATTCAAGTGTTCTGTCTAAGCATAAGCACTTTAACAAGTGTAAAAACTTGTAGCCAGCATAAGCTACTCCTTTATGAGACACACCAGTTGCATAACAAATAGAGAGGGATTGCCAGAAGATCAGCAACAGAAAACTGCTCAATTTGTAGAATTCTTTTTGTACCTCAATAAGATCACAGGGCTATAATCACAACATCCACACTGTCAACAAATGTGGTCAACTATTGTCAACCTTTGTGCTACCCTCTTCATCAAGCAACATCCAGACTATCAACAAATGTATGTGTCCTCTATGCTGACCACTTCAGTAGACTTCTATCACATTTACAGCTTAGAGAAAGTCCCATTAATATATACTTCTGTACAAACATTAACCACCTCTAGGCTAGTAGCTGCTTTCTTCACCTAATTGGATGATACTGACCACCCATCCGTTTTGGTGGCAGCTTGCGTAATATATAGAGAACAAGTGCTGATGGAACTATCTCCACAAGCTGCACAGAACACACCCAAGCCCAGCCAAACCAAATAAGGGTAATTCTCAACCTATTCAAAACTTTGAAGTCTTTACAACAACCATATGTGTGCCTCGATGTTGCCTGCAGTTTTGCTGCAAGCAATTCACAAGATCATGTAGACAAACTGTGATCAACACAATCTTTTACAGTTTTCTCACCATGTAGTATATAGCATTCAATATTGGATGGTAAAGAACATCCAAATCTGCTCCCTTGTAGAAAACAGATAATGTCATCTGCAAATTTGCATGGTTGATTAGATACTGTGGCACTGCTTCGGAACACACAAAATGCTGACACAAAAGAGAAAAACCTAAAGCACTACATGCAAGTGTCATATTGAACACATCTCAGTTATGAACCTGCAAAACTGGAGGACAATAGCCACGAACATACATACAAAGCAAATGTTTGGAAAACTTACTATGACAGATCGAATGGTGAAGCATGTGAAGCAAATTGCCGTCACACAACCAACCTGGCAAAAGACATTCCAACATACAATTACAAAATAATACCCATTTTCTTATATGGCAAATATGTGCTACCAGATAGGAAAAAACAGTTCAGTGATCTTCTCCCGTGTAACCAAATTAAGGACAGAGCAGAGCCCAGGTCATGTAGACAAACCTCCCGAAGCTTCTTTCTGCGACCTTTTGACTCAATCGGGAACCGTCTGAGCATGAGAAACAGCCTGCAATTCCCACAAAAACAGACAGCTAATTTCAACATAGCATGATGACACAGAAACAACTCGCTCTGTTAAGATGGAGCAAAAGAACTTATGGGCACTGAAAATGGAAAACAAAATACTCCAGAAATGACAGGCCCATTCAATCAGTGAGAGTCAAGCTCATACCTTCCTCCATAGAGCAAAAATCCCAATGCTGCCACTAATGACACAACTGCCAACCCCACAATCCATGCACAATAACAATTCAGGTCATAATTAAACATCTACCAGAACTTGCAATTGCAGCCTAAAATGTGAATTCAATGGAGGATTCAACAAGTGCACTCCAAGCAGCAAATTGAACATCTACTAGTCCTCATTTGAGCAAGGAGGAAGAAACACCATACCAGCAAAGAAAACTTTTGCCACCATGAGGACCACTGGACTTGGTGACCACCACAAGCCGACCCAGATGCAGGCCTGCAGATGGACAACAAAGTTTACAATTCAGAGTTTTCAATAGATACCCAGGGTGAGCCATGGGATGATGTTCTTGTGAAGAATGTTGCTCAAAAAATCAATTATCACAAATGTGTCACCTGAATGAAATAGATGGTGGCATTTGTGATCAAAAATGCTGGCCGAAGGTTATCTGTAGGGAGACTACGTGCCTGTCCACAAAGCATACATTGAACTTATGTTAGACCTAATCAAGTAAACTGCGTACCCAAAAGCAAGTAGCAGTACTGGTATGTGATAGTACACTGAGTATACTTGCTGAATACTGCTCCTGCAACTCATACACAAGTTACAGCAACCAACTTAGCCATGACAACCTCCACAGAAACAAACATAGTTTTGACCAGATTGCACGGTTGTACCTGGTAGTAGATTTCAGCCCAAAACAGAACCAGTAGGGTATAGGTGGTGAAGAATAAAAGGCCCGGTAAGTCAAGAAGGACATGTTGTAAAACCTGAGGAGTAACCATGTACATACAAGTCAGGGCCCTTGAGCATGAAACCCTTTTCTATTTACTGAGAGAAAATCTCAGGTCTAACAACTCCTATTCCACAAAGGAGGAAAGTTGCATATGGTTATGTACCTCAGGAGACAGTGCCTGCACATTTTCTCGGAAGCAAAAGACTGCTGCTCGCACTGCACACAAAGCAATAAGACAACAACCAATTGAGGCAAGCCCTACTCTGCTGCTGAAATGCAACAACCAAAAAAAACAACACTTCTGCAGAAGAGTGGCAGAACACTTTAGCTTACCTCCATTAACAATGAAATTCAATAGATGAAACACTTTCTGGGTTGTCCAGCCATACTCGGGGACTCGCAGTTCAATCCGAATCAATTGAATCTGTAAGCCACAATGTCATGAGCAACTGAAAGAAAGAATCTGAAGCTCTCCAACTGGAAGCAAAATTCAAGCAGAGGCAAATATGAAGTCACAAAAATTTCCAAGACCATCACAGACATGCACACAGACACAAACTCCCACTTATGACCTAAAACCCTAATCACAAAAGCCTGAAAACAAGTGTAAAGTCCGATGTCCTTTTCCAACCCTTTTGCCATTTTGCGCATCACTTTCTTTCTTTCGAAATTGAGCGGCATGCGTCTACATGAGATTCAAACCCAGGAGAGCAAATGAATAGAATCCCCTGCTACAAAGCTGCAGCATCTCGGAATCGTTCTTTCTTTTTCTTTTTTTCCTTTCTTTTGTCTCAAAGATAGGGCTGCAGAGGAGGGCAGAGAGGAAGGATCTAGGGCTGGCGCGGCAACCTGTGGGGCGGATCAGAAGAGTATGAGCAAGGAAGGGGGCAGTGAGGAAGCGAGTACTATAATGATGAATCATGCTGATGGCGATGATGGTGATGGTGGTGGTGGTGGTGATGATGGATGGCTTACAAGCGCAACAAGAGCGATGATGGTGATGGTGGTGGTGGTGATGATGATGGATGGCTTACAAGCGCAACAAGAGCGATGATGGCGCACGCCGTCGCAAGACCAAGGAAGATATGCTCTTGCCAGGCGGTGGAGGCATTAACCCTTTCCCACCAGTCCACGATCCCTTGCACTCCTGCATCCATCGTTGCTGCTGCTGCTGTCGAGGTCTCCATGATTGGAGCGCGTACGCGCGTGTTGTAGCAACAAACCCTTGTGCTCTCTCTCGTTCTCTCTCCCTCGTCCTCGCTTCCTTCCTGTCTCGTTTTCTTCCCGTCAACCCTAATCTGTTTCCTCCTCCGCCATCACGCAACCCAGCTCTTTGCCGCCTGGCTGTATAAATCCCTGCCACCTGTGCCTCCCGAGTCCCGAGTCACCACCTCCACCGCCCGGCCACGCGATGGCCTTGGCACACGCACATCTAAGCCCCCCCTGAAGCCTTTGCTTTTGCCCCCGCTTTGCCCCCAAATAAGAAGACAAGGGCAAAAGTGGCACATCCTTTTGTTGTTGAAGTCCAAGTGTTGGAAAACAACTATGAGTTTCTACCTTCTTAAAAGTTTCAATTAGTATTTACAAAATTGATTATCAATTTTAAATAAAAATTTTAATTAATTATTAATTTAAAAATTAATAATCATTAAAAAAATTATTTACAATTATTTTTTTGATGTGATAAAATTTTATAATAAAAGCTTGTTTTTACCTTTCTTGTTGTACGTTTCGAAATCTAGGGCATAGTTGCAACGGTTGTTGTAGCCTAGGTTGTCAACCATAGTCGTGAAGCTCCACATCCATGCCCAAGGGCTTCAACAAGGGGCAAAAGGGGAGGTTGTCACTTTTAGCCCCCCCCCCCCATTTGCCCTATTAAGCTATGCATATGCCCAGCTTAATAGGCTACATACCAATGTGGCAATGGTTCTTTGATTTGGGGGGAAAGGGACCATTGGTTCCTAGTATTTGAAAAATTCAAAATAAAAAAATCGTCAAATCCAAATATTTGAAAACAAGCCGTCACCAACGCATTGGCCCTACCAATAGATAAGATGTTATACATGTGCATTTATGTATGTATACAAAATATATAAATATATGTGTGTGTGTGTGTGTGTGTGAATGATTTATTTGTATGTGCATATATGTGAATATAATTTATTACATTCACATAACAAATTTTGCAATTGAAAACATTTATGTGTGTTGATTAAAGAAAATGAAATCATTGAACAACCAATGCACAGAATAAACATTCATCGAACTAAAACTAAATAACTTATTGGTCATTCTTTCTTTCTTAAAGAAGAAAATATGTTTTTTTTAAAAATTTGGTAAGATTAACATTTGTCATTGTTAAAAAAAAACATTCAAATGCAAAAGACAATCAAATTTGAACATAATTTTTCAATAAACATTGTGAGAAATTACAATTAGCAAAAAAATGGTTGCTCACATTTCATTGTTGTTGTTGTGTGCAACAATTTTGCATTTGTGATCATGATAAAAAAAGTTTCATGGTTAAATATCACATTTGTAGTTTTATTTATATTTGCTAATTTCACCAAATCTTGTTAATTTGGTGTAGTTGAAATTTTTGCATTTTTATATAGTGGAGTTTGGCAAAGTTTTTATAAAGGTTTTATCACTATGTATCATAACTAAATACAAAAAATAGTGAATTAGTTATGAGGTTTGGGCATGAACAAAATTCTTATTGTATTATTTTTTTTAAATTCATTACAATTTGTGGACCAAATAAGATAATTAATTTTTTGTTATAACAATGATCTTGCAAAAACTTCAACCTCTTATTTAATTGTAATGTAAAACGTTGTTTTCATGAAATATATTTTTCACAAATACAACAATAGTTATGAATTAGGTAAGTTATAAATGAAACCAAGACAATTACAAGTTAACCATAGAAGGACAATTTGCAATTATATAAACATCATGGACAAGTAAAGTCCACTTGTCATAACACTTGGATTATTAACTTGAATTGTACAAATTCAAGATCAAGGTTTGTAAATGTTTTTCAAAGAGTTTTTTTGTTATGATCTTCAAGTTGTTTTTTTTAGCATATTTCATTTTACCAAATTATCAAATCATTTTGTGTGATAATACCAATTGGGGAACATAATCAAGTAATTTGAAAACAAAATATATGGGTTTATGGTTTGTTTAGTATGTTTGTGTTGGTCTAAAATGACATTGTGTATTAGTGCATTTGTCCATATGAGATCTATTTCTGTATTATTAATGACAATGTTTTCTAAAAATCTAAGTTTAAAATTGTATTTATTCATAAGTGCTTGTAATGTTGATGATTGATTTATATTAAAAAATCTATGTTGAAATCTTCAATTATTAAACACATTTTTTGTATAATGTTCTATAAGATAGAATTAAAATGTGACACTTTTATTTTGGGTAGTTTATATATTACAATTACATATAATGTTCTTTGTGTGTTATCATTAAAAAGTGTAGTGATAAAAACATCAGAATTTGTGATTGTTATTTTTTGGTCAATGACACATTTTCATTATAAAATGCCATAATGCCATGTTCATCATAACATGATAATACCTAGAACTTTAATGATAAAACATTGTAAAATTTTTAGTTCAAATAAACGTTTTTTTATTTTTGTTTCATTTAAATAAAAAATATGAAATGTTAGTAGATTTGGATTTGCAAGAATATTTTCAACATGTATTGTTAAAAATTTTAGTCTCTTAGATTATAAAATTAAAATTTTGAATGATAGGATTTTAAAAAACAATAACAAGTTTGTATTGTACATTTGTTCTTAATCGAAATATTTCTTCTTGAACAAGATGATCTACTTGAAATTTTTTATTCAATAATGTAAGAAATAAATATAAATGTTCTTTTGAATGAACCCTTGATAATGCATTATATGTTAAACCATATTTTGTCACACCAGTTAGATCAAATGTTAAATAATCAAATGTCAACCCTTGTGAATAATATATAGTTTGTGCCGCAACTAATTAAATTGGAAATTAAAATTCCATGATAGTGTGAGAATGATTACTCCTTGTTTACGTTTGAATAATTTTAGATTCAATTGGGGTCCTTTTTTGGCAAGCTTTGGGAATTCATAGATTTGTAAATTTTTAATTTGTGTATTAAATCTGATTTGAAGATTATGAAAATGTATCTAGATTAAATTTTTTGAAATAGTTTGTGTAAAATCTTCAAAAATCCCATTAACACCATTCACAAGACCATTTGATGTTTCATAATTCCTTCCACATAATTCTACTAACATTTTTTTAAAACTAGAATTTTATAATGTAAATTAGTGTGGCCAGGCTAGAGCGAAAACAAGCGGCAGTGCAGTAGCAAGAGGCCGGACGGCAGTGTCGCAAGTTTTCCCTTTGGCTCCCTCTGGTCCCAAAGCAAACCATTGTGATGGTTAAGTGCTATGGTTATCATGCCCTGGCAATTTTGCCTTGGTTAAAACCTGCACCCACTCTAGTACTATGGTAAAATTTGTAAAATCCATTTAAATTATTCCAAAATATTGTCCACCCACGCCCTTCACCAAAACATGACAATGTAGGGTTCACAGACACAAATCGCAAGACGATAACATTGAGCTTGAAAAGACAGAAAATTACTTCTACACATGCAAATACAAACATGGTTTCACAAGTGTCGATGTTTCGGCACCTTAGCTTCAGACATCCCACCCTTTGGACTACATCAGGGTCTCCGAATTCAAATCCAACCTTTTCTGGGCCCCGTTTGGCCTTGAAGAGGCCTTGCTCAAAATGGTGAAGGGATCGACATGGGTGCTGGTTCACCCTGGCCGGCAGTTTGGAGTCCAATGTTTTTTATTTTGGGTGTGAAATTTTTCCCAAACGTGAAAATTTAGAAAAATAACAAGGAATATTCTATCACAATATTCCCATTTTTTGATAAAAAGTGTTTTTGCCAAATTTCTTGAATTTTTTATATTTGAATTATTTTTTGGGTCACATTTGGATTTTGATTTTAATTTAATAGAATTTTTTTCTTTTTACTATTTAAATGTGGTTTAAAAACATGTCACTGCAGAAAGTTGAATCCCTCTCGGGATGCTCGTCAATGACACCAATTGCAACATTTGAAACCTGGAAAAATATCATGCGAGTAATATTACTTTCAAAAATGTTGAAATTTTCACAAGAAAAACTTCAAAGAACAAAATTTTGTGAAAGAGAAATATGAGATCTTCAAAAATATTCTATTTGTTGAAATGATCAAAAACCAACCCATTATTCAACAGACATGTGTTGAAGTTTGGCAAAACAATGTTTCCAGGACAGTAATTGGTGACAAGTCTTTTTATTGAAACTTGAAATTGGCGAAAAAACTACCATTAGTCTCGAAATTGTGTCAAGATATGATGGGAAGTTTAAATTATTTTCAAAGAAAATTCCTAAAATGGTGATAAAACTGAACAACCTTCGAAAACATCTTCTTTCATGATTTTTCCATTTTTCAAGAAAACAATTACCCACAGCCAGGATTGTTGCAAAAAATTGGCCACCAAAAGAAAAACATTGGTTCAACTTGGCATCATCCCATTCAAGCCTTCCTCTTCTCACTGTTTTTAGCTGCATTGGGCGGTTCTCACTTTTTGTGAAAACCAACGATTCCGATTCTCCCAGCCATTTTAAAGAACCTTTAAGGTTCTCATTATTAAAAAAGACGAAAAGATTTCGATAATCTTGAAGGGTTTCAAGGATTTGGAAAGAAAAAATTCCAATGGCTTTCAGTTTTTCAGGGTCTCGTAAAACTACAACCCTTGGTTTTCAAAAGCGGATCTCAGAAACCGATTCTCAAATTTGCAAAAACTCGGAATATAAGTATATATATATTTGAAATAAATTAAAACTGCCCCCTTTTGTGGAAGAGCCCAACACTTATTTATGAAGCTTCCCCGAAAGAGCCGTTGAGGAGGTTTGAGATAGTAAATTTGATATTTAAAATGAAAAGGGCATGTTTTAATATGAACATCATGTTCTAAGAATAAAAATGTTTGACTTAATGTGTTTTGATTTTTTTTTTGTTATGCATAATTGTTTTAACATGTGTAAAATAAATATGGTAAAGTGTTGTCCATTGTTGTGGTTTTCAAACAATAATTATTCATAAATTTTATGTTTTCAATTATTTATGAAATAGTTTAAAATCTATTTAATGTGTTAATGAGATTTATATTATCCTGTCGCATCACTTCTTGTAGTTTATGACATTGTACATATTAAAACTTATAATTTAATGCATTAATATTAAAATGTTGGTTTTTAGTTTGAAAATTCATGAATCTTAAATAAAGGATTTTTGATAAAAGTCACCAATCACTATTACATCTAACTCACCAATAAATTCATTATGAATTTGTTTTATTATATGTATCTATGATCAATGAAAATTAACATTTTATTATTGACTAAAGATATTTCATTTATAATAAAAAAAAAATTTGATCATATATTTTTTATAATAAATGTCATTTTTTCATCATTTAATGCATTAAGTTCTGTTAGATTTGTATTTAATGGAATTGCAAGTGTAGAATGTATTGTTGTACCATTAATGTTAAATGTTGTTTTCCATGTGTATGTTAATTTCATGACTTTTGGTTTTAAAAGATCAACATTTGTAATGTGTTTAATATAATATCATAACATGTTTTGTATAATACACATGAGAGTGAAAATTTTCCTATTCTTACATCATTTAATAAAAAAATATAAAATGATTTTGTAAGGTTTTTGATTTTTTGTGGTATAATATATCATCAACAATAGCTCTTTGTTCATTATTCAATTATTTCATACGTGAGACAAAAAAATTGTATGTCATGAATTTATTTATTTGGTGAAAAAAATTATGCATTAACAATTTTTTTTCACATTTTTATTTTTTGATTGTGCAAAATTATCATATGATACATCATAGAGCTCAATTTCTTTGGTATTAATGGATAATATATTTTTATGTGGATTATTTTCATTATTAATTATTTCATTTCAAAATAAAATTTTCCATCCATTTGTTTAATGAATTTTTGTGTATTTTTTAACTTGTGGTTTTAAGCTGTCATATTCAATATTAAAATTGTTGGATGGGTTAAAATTATATACAATTTTTTTTTGCATTTTTTTAATATGATTTTTTTTTCTCATGTAAGCATTTTTTCATGAATCATAATTATTTTGCAAATTAAGTTTTAATTTTTGAAAGAATTTAAATGAAAGGAAATTTTTGTATAATGAATTTTTGGATTTTTATGTCAATTAATTGAAACTCAATGAATTATTTTATTTTTAGTGCCATTTATTTATTTTTGTATCATTATTACCTAAATATTTTGCCAAACACAAATCACTTAATCCCTCATTTTGATTGATATACTTATCAACCAATGATTTACAATAGATTTATGTAAAATTTGGAAAGAGACTTGCATTATTTATTATGGTAATAATACAAATGTTTTATCCTGTCATTGACATGTATTTATAAATTGAAATGACTTTGTTGAATGGTATAATGGTGTAAATAATGTTATATGCAAAGCTTGTTATATAGACATTTATTATGCATTTAAAAATGCATTTCCTAACCTTTTTGATGTGTTCAAATTGTTATTTTTGTTTGTGTTTGTTTAATATGATTTTCATTTTTTGAGTTATAAATTTATTTATTTTTGTTAAATAATAAATACAATATGATGATGTTGCGTATGGATCTAAAACATATTTTGCATATATATATTTGCTCCCTTTAAAGGTCCTACATGTATGCCAAATACATTTATGCATATATCATTTTGTTTTCATTTTTTAAAAATTGGTTTTATTTTTGTGTTGTAATTCAAAAAAAAAAAAGTTTTCATTTATTTTTAGATCTCATAAAAATTGTTCAAATTATTTTAAAAACTTAATCCCATGTCAATAAGTTTAATTTTGTAAATTTGAATATTAATTTTACCATGGTTTGGCATACAATCTTGTTCATTTAAAAACAATAATATTTTCGTATATTTCATTGGTGGTTTAGATATTGAAATCGGTAAATTGGTTAACGTTTTTTTCCCTTATTTTTTTATAATGATGTATTTGCATATTACAAATTTTCATTGAAAACATTGTTTGATCAATTAATAAATATTTATTTATAAAAAATTCAATATTTTCATTTTTTAAAAAAACATGGAATTTAAAAGTATTTTTTAATAATAGTAATCCATGATTATGAGGCAAACCTTTTGATTGAAATTTGGTTATTAAAAAAAAAATCTTTCACCTTACCACATTTCAAATTAATATTTCAAATAATTTTACAAAAACTATTCATTCTATGTTCAAAATAACATGTACAAATGATAAGATCGTTTCTAACAAGTTTGATAGTTAATGAATCATCTTTTTTTAATTTTACATTTTCATTAATATATTGATTATATAATTTTTTAAATGTTTTTATAGGAATCACTCAAGTTCATGATTGTGATGTTAGTACATAGTTTTGTAATTAACACATTGTGACTGGACAAGAAGGTAGTCAAATAATGTTTTCATGTGAACATGGCAAGTTTTTAAGGTTTTTTTTTGTTTTTAGTGGCCATCATCTTTCTACATGTTAACGACGAAAATTATTCCATCATTATTTATTAGCTATAAGAATTATTGTTTAAAAAAACTTATGAACATGAGTAGGAAGTATTGTTTATTTATGTGTTATGTAAAACAAATTGGCACCAAACTATGGATTATTAAGGAATTTGCAACATTGAATGAAGGTTAACATAGTAGGACAGTGGAAGGCATGATAAGAAGGAGAATTTGAAAGCAATGCAAGTAGGTTTTTTTTTTTTCATTAATTTTAAATGATGGTAGGTTGAACTTATTGAGATTAATAATTATTATATCTTATTTCAATTGTGCCAATGATTATACTACTAAAATAGGTTTTACAAGGGGTTGATGTTTGGATTGATGAAAAAAAGAAGGAAGTCCAAGTTGTATATTATCACACAATCTACTATACTCTAGCTTGGTCTAGTTGTGTGAAGCTCTTCTCACTTGATGAATGGTACACATTAAATTTATGATAAAAGCCAAAATAAAAGGGGCATGTAAAAGGATGAATATGTATTTTGAATGGGGATTTTTGTTGAATATTTATTTAGTCCATGTAATAAAGTAGGCATTTAAATAAATGCTAAGAGCCTAAATGGGGTGTCCTTAGGTTGGGCAAAATGAGAGAAAAAAAGACAAAAGTAGGAAGTTAATAAAAATTTATCCATAGTTAATATTTACACAAAAATCTTTTTTTTTTTAATGGTTTTAAGTTAACCTAATATACGTCATTCATACTTTGGTTCAGACATGGAAATCAATATGTTTTTGAAATTATGTTTTATTAAATAAAGAACTTAATTATTCTTTTGCATTATTACATTTGTAGGAAAAGTGTTAGTAGCTCATATGGACTTATTGAACACTAAGGTTTTGACCTTAAACTATACATTAGTAAATTTTAAACTTATAATGTATGGATTTGTATTTGGCAACAAATTGTTTGTTGCCACTATAACAAATTAATGAAAGATGACCATGTGTGTGCCAATTATAATCCTGAACCATACTAGTCCCAAAATATCCTAAGCCATGATATTGCCAAAAGTATCTCAAAATATCCTAGGACATGACATTGCCAAAAGTATCCCAAGTATCCCAAAATATCCTAAGCCATGATATTGCCAAAAGTATCTCAAAATATCCTAGGACATGACATTGTCAAAAGTATTCCAAGTATCCCAAAATATTTTAAGCCATGATATTGCCAAAAATATCCAAAAATATTCTAGGACATGACATTGTCCAAAGTATCTCAAAATATCCTAGGCCATGACAATAATTACCTTCCATGAACCATGAAATTCACTAAATATGATAAATCTTTGTCTACATGTGAAGTGGATTAGTAATCCTTTATAATTACCATAGTTATAAAATAACTTCTCCTAACTTGATAAATGTTAAACAATAGTTATTTGTGGAAAAACCTATTTAGTTCCATGACGTTAGTTATGAATATAGATTCATTTGCACAAATTCAATTACCCAGTTGTTTACATAATGTTTTATTTTTTACTTCAATTAGGTGTTTTGTATTTTGACACTTTGGGTAATGTGTTGATATTTATAGTAAACAAAACCCAAAATAATGAAAAAAAAAAAGGTAAAAAAATCTTAAATTTTTACATGTTAAAAAAACATTTTTATGCAAACATGAAATGTTTAACAACATTAACATGTCCATAGTAAGATCATTACGATAAACTCTATGCTCAAACAATGCCATTATAGTCTTTCAAAAACAAAATTTTAGTGTAATGTCATCATGTTGGAACAAAACTCTCAATGTTTTTGTCATTACAACAAACTTGTTTACAATGATTGCCACCATCTCCTCATAGCAATTTTGTAATGAATTGTCAAAATATGTTTAATTCAAAATTTAAATTAAATAAAAATTTGTTATAAATAATAAAAATACATCGTAAGTTGATGTCATTAAATATTGCATTAATTTTCAAAAATAAATCCATATTTAAGTTTAAATACATCATAAATTAAACATTTTAAATATTTTTATGCATATTTGAGAAAAAAATCATATTAAAAAAATTGTATGTGAAAAAATTCCAAATTGAAATTATTCATAATTAATGATAATTATGATTTGTTAATAATTAATGTAGGAAAAAATTAACTTTTTTTCATGTGTATAAAAAATGTTTTATGAACCATTATATGTGGTTGTAGAACATTTATCATTTGAATAAGAAACATGTTAATTATGAACTAAAAAAACGTTAAAAATCAAAGTTTCAAATTTTAATCCCAACACCAAAACAAGGGAAAATGAAAAAACACACAAGATGAAATAATAATTGCAATAATATATTTTAAACCAAATTAATACTAATGTAAATGACTTATGCAAAAATGTATCATTTACAAACAGGAAAAAATTTGAACCATATGATTTAACATATTCAAATCATACATAATCTAAAATAAAAAGTTAAAAAAAATTATTAATTCATGTTTGTCAACAAGCCAATTAACATGTACAAATGAAAAAAAATATTATAAAAAAACTATCAATGAACAAAAAAATATTTTTTAAGGCATTTTATACAAAAAAACAAACATCCATCAAAACTAATATATGTTTTTTTATAGTATGCATCAATAATTTTTTTAATATTCATATGTATAAATTTTTTTTGTAATATTACATTAATGTTTTTGAAATTAACATACACAATAAAAATAATATTTGACATCAATTATACTATAATGCATTTAATGCTTGTAATTTAATTAAACATTTTTTCAATGAACCCAAAACATCTCGTGATGAAAACATGATATCATAATAAGAACATATGATAAATTTCAACTTTTAACAATAGAAGAATTTTTGTAGTAGGTGATAAAATGTTAAGAATTATTAATTACAAACCAATGGTATAAACATGTTTGGGACTAAATTTTTAATATGAAAATGTAAAAAGATTATAAATTATTATAAGTATTGTGGCAAAATGATGTAAACTTGAATAACATTTTAAATAACCTCCTTACATTAGAGTTTAAAAACTCATGATCCTTAAAGAAATTATACAATAAAAAAAAAACCCCAAATTACCACTCATTTGTTTCAAATCTTATCACACATAATTAATCATACAATCCATTAACGCTTATCATACAATCTTATAGTTCTTTAAGATTACATTTCCAAAACATTCTTGTAAATCAAAATTTACTAGCATGTCATATCCTTAAATATATAACAACCACAGAAATTAAGAAGTTTACAATGCTATATAAAATAAATTCAACATTTTATCATGTTATGATAGCATTCACACAAACAAGTTCAACAAAAAAATTCAAGGGCCAAATTCATTCCTAGATCATTTAAGAAAAAACACACAAGAAATATCATATATAATTGTAATCGATAGACCTTGTAAAATGAAAATAATTTATTTCAATTCAATCTTAAAAACATATTAAACAACATGCCTACGGATTGTCCAACTATTGTAATTGGAAAACAAAATATAAATGTATTGACAAAAGCACCTCAATCAACAATATTTCATAACCTTATGAACAAATACAATTTCAAACCTTCTTTCTCAAAATGCACAACTATTAACAAAACACAAATAAACCATATATGAATTCATGCATTAGCACAATAATGTCATTCTAGAGCAATGCAAGAATACTGGACAAAACATAAACCCATATATAAATTAAGTTCAAATGATCACTCTCCGTCCCTCAAATCATTTTGTCATAAAAAATATGTATCACATGACAAACATCTATTACATATCAAACACTTTAATTCAAAATATATATTCGAAGAAATATTTTCCATTGCCTAAGACTTGACTGGTAGTGCCCATGCATCCTATTGTAATTAACCTAAAGTCCAGCAGAGATTATCATTGAAAACTGAATACAAAAAAACTCCATGATTGATTGAAGCTCGTCATTGTGCAAGTACCATCAAAAACCAAAAATTAACACAAGAATGTGTGCACTCATGGAACTATTTTAATGTCCATCAAGAAGCACCAGACGCTAACACCAACACACGGTGCAACAAACTTTTGAACAGTCAATTTACATTATTTCACAGCAGGAGCAAACTTTGTTTCCTGCACGTTGTTGGCTGGGTATTATTAAACCAGCGAAACATTTCAACACAAGCAAGGAACACCAGACTAGTGTAAAGCTTGCCTTGCAACCTACCAAGGAAAAAAAAAGAAGGCACCACACACACACACACTATATATATATATATATATATATCTGAAGCATAGAAAGGACTAGGCAACCAAACTTCATGAAGGCAGATTTGCCAACTGAGTTCCAAAGACGGATCCTATTTACAGGTTCATTGATTACAGAGGGGGGATCGCCTTATTTCACTTGCCTCAGTACCAGCAAGACCTAGTTAAGCACAATTCCACAAGACTGGATTCCTTCGCAGGATTGCAGTCTGTTTATGAAAGCCCCAATAACTTTGAGGGCCAATCCAAACTACAAATACAATTTTTTCACCTCAGGATTAATTAAAGAAGACAACAACAGGTATCTAGGCTATAGTGAAAGCTCGCAGCACCTCAATGATGGGAGCTCTGCACATGGGACACGTCCCACTATCGTACAACATCTGATTTGCACACTCCAGGCAAGTGCACATGTGCCCACACCTGCAAAAGTAAAACTCCCCAAAAACCCTTGTCAGTCAGTCTAATACTAAAACTCAGTGTATGCTCATGCAATTTCATTCTTGAGTTTTTTTTTGGTTATGAAAGTTATTCATAGCAAAGACATTTCATAGAAAAAAAGAGATTCTCCATTCAAGTGAACGGACGAGGTGATTGACTGGCAAGACAAGGGGTCAAAAACTCAAGGACACACCTGTAGAGAAGGGAGTTGATATGCTTGTCACAGCAAATACAACAAGTTCCTTTTTTTACCAGCACCCATCGTGAACCATCAACTGCCTCCTCCGGTACATCTGTGCACATGTACACATTTCCTTAACATCTTCATATATTCTGCTAAAACCAACGTATCTATACAAATGAAGACTACATATCTAACAAATTGCAGAGAGAATTCCACAGTAACAATTGGAAGGTACCCATAATGGGACTGTGCAGTACCTTTGCCCACATACATCCGCTGCAGTGCACCTGAAACCTCCTGCCTGACAGAGCGCTGCAGCTCATATTGCATGTCCATACATGCCTCTAACATGCGCCGCATCTCACTCATGCCTTGGTTTAGGCGTGCCACATCCTCCCTCAAGCCACTATTACCAATTTCAAAATCCTGCACCATTGCTGACACAAAGTCAATACTCATCAAGGGTGGGCCATGTATTCTGCCACTCAAAAGGTTTTTCTCAACTCTGAGCTCACACACAAAAAACTGGTACTGAATCAACTATGCAGTGCTTTGAAGGTTGAATAAACACAAAAGATGGCCAGGAAAACACCAACAGAAATACTGTAAGGAGTACATCCTGGTGAGATTTCAATTGGGTCTAAAGGCAGACTACCATGAGGTTCACTGTACTTACCAGATTCCTCCTATGCTGTCGAGTGGGTCGTGGCCAAGTTACATTTTGCCATGTTGGTTGAGGAGGAGGGGGAGGGGGTACACTTAATGGCCTTAGGACAGGCCCTGGCCCTGCCCTGTGTATGCCCAGTTGTTGTTGCTGCTGCTGCTGTTGCTGCTGTGTTGCAACTGGCCAGGCACGAGGGCTGCGTGCTTGCCTGTGCACAAGTGACCTGATCAGATGATCCAACCTGTCTCGGAACTCACTGGCCAGTATAGTCGTCACACTCCGCCTAGAATCAACCAAGTGTAAGCACTTTGATGAGCATAAAGCATTCCAATATATCCCGCAAGCATCACATGACCTTGGGGGATCTTCTCCTTACAAGATCTCCCCACTTGAAAATAAACAATTTTGTAGCATCTGGTGCAACCGAGATAACAATAACATTGGCTTAAAGTCAGCTGGGCTGAAAGCACCCACCTCCCAAGAAGTTCACGGAGTTCCATGTCGTAAACTGCAGTGGCCTCTGACTCAACCCTTTGAGCAGTAGCAACTGCTTGCCAATCCCTACCAACTCCCATGGCTGGCCTTTCCATGGGCATTGCAGCTTCATTTTGTTGCCTCCTTTGCAGGACATCCTCAGCTGTAAGCTGTTCTTCACCAGATCGTGCATTGGCTTGGCCTCGTACAATGGTCTCTAGTCTAAAACGAAAAGCTTCCCTGCCAAGAGAATGATGCAATCCTTCAAAAGTTTTAGAGAATTCCAGGTCACTGCACAAAAGACAGCCAATGAGATATGCAGAATGTGCACATGTGCCCTTCAGCGAGAGCAGATACAACCACAAGCCAAATGCTGAATTGCACACAGTAGGGGAAGAGACAAGAGACAAACAAATGGATTGGTGAGATACCTCAATCCACTAACAGCTCGCCGCTGCTGAAGCTGGTCTAATTCCCTGGAGGCTGTCCTGTGTTCTTCATTGTTGGAACTACTGTGCAAAAATCTTCCCTGCAGCAAGTACTGAATCCATGCATTGTACTAATGTCAGATCACTGAATAACAAGACCAGGTGTAGTAGTACTGCAAAACACTTTCTCTACTGACTGCAGATATCTTCCCTGCAGCAAGTACTGAATCCATGCATTGTATCAATGTCCAATCACTGAATATGAAGGCTAGGTGTAGTAGTACTGCAAAACACTTTCTCTACTGACTGCAGAAATCTTCCCTGAAGCAAGTACTGAATCCATGCATTGTATCAATGTCAGATCACTGAATACTAAGGCCAGGTGTAGTAGTACTACAAAACACTTTCTCTACTGACTGCAGAAATCTTCCCTGAAGCAAGTACTGAATCCATGCATTGTATCAATGTCAGACCACTGAATACTAAGGCCGGGTGTAGTAGTACTGCAAAACACTTTCTCTACTGACTTTTCTGCGTTGCAAGCATATAAGCCCAGAGGAGAAAAGCTCTACCCCCAAGTGTTGAAGTCAGGAAAGGCTCAAAAGTGCACAAATAGTTTTACTTGGCAGAAAATGATCCAAGCTAGGAGCTTCTTTGTGTGTGTACCTGCAGACGATTGCGTTGGGAGAAGTCTGATACTGTACGAAGCTCCTGAAGTCTTTCTAGTTCCCTCTGCCGCTCCCTCTCACTCCTCAATAGCAACTCTAAGAGCATATGCGAGGTGTGCTGGTGGTGCACATCCATGTCCATTTGGTCAGAGTCCCTACTACCTGCAGCACTTCCTCCTGGATGCACATCTTCCTCAATCATACTCGTTTCCCCTTGCGACTCCGGTCTCTGCAACACATCTACCAGGCCATCAAGCCCATGCTGGCTACTTGTTTGCACCCAAGCCCTTACTAGCTGCCTCACCCTTTCCCTTTCACTTTGACCCAACCAGGGGTTCCTCTCATTCTGGTTTCCACTAGAGTCAGCCTCACCTGCTTCCACTCCACTTTCCCTTGCCCAATGTTGCACAATCTGGCTCACCCTCTCTCTCTCCCCGCCACCTCCCTGTGCAAATTCTAGTGAGCTTCTTCCCTCTGTCCTCTGAAGATCATTCACTTCCCCACTTGTTGGATGGGCAGGGATACTGTGAGGTGTGTAGGCTTGGGTTTCTGATTCACTAGATCCATTACTCTCTGTCCGTGGTGATGCTCCTGGAGTCAATTCTGCCTCATTCTGTGCTGAATTTTCGGGCCCTGGCTCTCTCACACTTATGGTGGTTTCCTCAGTGGAAGGACGAGTCATGTCCCTAGAAATCCCTGGCTCACCTTCAAATCCCCTCCACATTTGTACCAAGGAGGATGATCTCCTGCGAGGCCTTTCAGGTGCACTTTCTGGTGAGCGCACTGATGGAGTCTCTTGTAGAAATGAAGCATCCAACATGGAAACCGTGTGCCTTCCAGCCAGAGCAAGTAACTCAGCCTCACGAGCTTGCCTTTCCAGAGTGGTAATCATTTCCTCTGTCCTCGTGTCCCACATCTGCATGACTCTTGATTGCCGTCTACGTGGCAAATCGGGAGAATGTGTGCTGTTTGTGAGATTTTCATCAAACAATGGTTGCTGCAGATGACCCAAGTCTTCTTCTGCTCCTCCTCCTCCTCTTTCAATGTTGTTGCTATGGTCATCCTGGAACTGATCAACCTGCATATTTTGGCAGGAACTGCATCGTGAAAAGGACCCGCTCGCCTCCTTGAGCACATCTGTGAGATGCACTTCAGGATGGTTCTGATGTGTGCTTGCTGAACCCAAATTATGGTGCTCACTGGTCTCCTCTTGCAGTGCTGAGAAGGAATTTGAGCCACTGTTGCTCATACTGATCTCATGAGCAGAACTACAAGAGGCAATTGCCATGCATGTGTTGAGATGATCCTGCACCAGCTCCTCCAATCCTCTCCGAAACTCAACATCAGCATTTGTCACGGGATGAGCTTCCAGAAGCTGAATTTGCTCCTGCTTCTGCTGCACATGCTGCAAGTGCAGAATGGCAGACACTCTTTCATCCACTTCTTCTTCCTCCTCCACCATCCCACTCATCACTCCAGCTGATCCTGTTCCACGAGCTTCACATCCTTCCATCTGCACCACCTGCAGTATCAACAATTCCTTTAACTTTGAGCCAAAAATTAGTCAAACTCAATTCACAACTGCAACCCAAATTGCAACAACAAAAAATTCCTCAACAATCCAGCAGCAGATCAAGCCCAATTGGCACAAATCCTTCACTTACAATCACAAATTGGATTCTTCCATTTCCTCTTCCTAGAAGAAAATTCCAAACCGCTAAACCCTAAAATCTTATGACCACAAACAGCTACTCCCCAGTAACCCAAGACATAATTCATTTGGTCCAGATGGGTCTTTCTCAAGACAAACACTACCCTAGTAGCAGTCACAGCACGTCATCCTTACCACCCATAACCCTGCCCCCACCCCCCCCAAAAAAAAAACCCCAAACCAACACAAGAATGAATTGAATTCCTCAAAATCCATAACCATCATCATCATTACCATTTCCTGCTTCCAAATTTTCTGGTTTGTAACTTCTCTTGGGTTTCCCAAAAACACGTGAAACCACAGAGATTGCAGAGTTGGTGCAAAATGTGATCCAAAAGCAGCAAGGAAACGAAAGCGAGATGGACAAGGGAGGGAGGGGTTGGGCCACCCCCCCCCAAAAAAATAAAATAAAGCTGCTACCTGAAGAGGGGCATACCTTGCTTGTTGGCAGCACCAAAGAGGTCGTCGAGCTAGGCCAGCGCGCACACAGACACGCACGCAACGAGATGCACACGCGATCACAAAGAGGGAGAGTTTGTGGCGCGACGCACAAGGGAACAACAAACAACTCAGCGAAAGAGGAAGCAAGGAAGCGAAGTGAAGGGAAGGGAATCCAAAGCGGGCAGCAATTTAGGGCAAGACTCGGTCAAGCAGTAAAAATAGCAACGTGGTAAGAAAGGTAAATAAATTATTAGGATGTGGCACAGTGTTGTAACTAGTATTTTCCTTTTCACATTTGTAAAACCCTCTGCACTTGGTGGCAGTGTGAATGGAGTATGCTTTCCTTTATGTGCTGTAATCCACATTAGTTTTCACATTTGGACTATAATATCCGGTGGGTACCAGGATGGTACATAGTGGCGGGTATATATATATAAAGTAAAGAGTGAGTCAAGTTTTGTGCCGGGCTAAAACACCCAAAATAATAAATTTTTTTGGGGATTCTAACCATGGTACCAGTATTGGTAAGATGTTGGTTCACCCAAGGTTAATCGACTGAACACTATTGTAAACCCCAAACCCACCCCAACGGTAAAGTGGGCCTAAAGTGGGTAAGGTGGTAAAAGGAAAGTATTAAATCTTTAATAATCGGTCTTTGTTTACACAATCTTTAGGAACTCATTGTCTAAATATGGCAATCTCAGATCTTTTTTCCTCAAAATATGGCGACTTTGGTGCATTTCCCCCCCCCCCCCCCC
>Ga0209611_10004093_pt1 | contig 25037 bp, 14 predicted proteins | sample S1TSphgellanicum_3_FD_187693 | JGI IMG/M metagenome (GOLD analysis project Ga0209611, IMG submission 187693) | Host-associated microbial communities from peat moss isolated from Minnesota, USA - S1T2_Fc - Sphagnum magellanicum MG (SPAdes) (version 2) | ecosystem: Host-associated > Plants > Peat...
GGTCTCTCAAAGTATCAAATTAACAGGTTCTGTCCTTAGCTGATGATGCTCAGAAATCATAGAACCGGATTGTGCCATTAATTGGGGTCCTAAGAGAATCAAATAACTGGGTCAAAGAACCGACCCTAAAGTATAGGTTCTGTCATGAAAACTGCTAATTTTTTACCAAATTGTTTTTAAAAAACCCAGAACTGGAGGTTCTGTTGATCCCAGAATATTTCAAAAGAACTGGAACCAGAAGGTTATTGACAGAAAAATCAAAGAACCGCACAACTCTAGTCTTTCAATTCTAATTTACAACTCTACCCTCCAGCATGCGGAGGCCATAGCGATTTTTCAGCATGCTGTCGCACTTGGGAGTCATACTTCATTTCTTCCACACATCACAGCTATTGTACCTCCATCTAGTGTACCTCCATCACTAGTTGATTTGTGACAAATTATTTCTTTCTAATGTTATGGTCTCTATTTTCTGAGTGTATTAGTGGTGTCCTGATTATTATTGCTTTTGTGACAAATGTTTCTGGGCTTCTCTTTGCCTTGTACTTCTTGTGGATGGGTTCTCATCCCTGTCTTTTTGTTGAGAATGATTATAGAATATAGTAGCTTCAAGGGATTTTGCCCCTATCAACTAGGTGAGATGATTCATCTTAATTTGGTTGTAAAAAATTCACATTCATCTTTTGACATTTTGTTTTCTCTGCCACCTCCTCAAATGTGCACCCAGCTCAAGCAACTTTGTCACCAATCCATAATCACAAAACTCAATATGAAAATACTTTCTCCAACAATGGTTATGGCACCCATCATACGCACAAATTGATGTAATTCTTTCAAAATGTGACAATGTTATTAGAAACATTCAAATACACATGCCAAGATGAGTCTTTTTTTCTGGTTTGAAATTTTGCATAAATGTGAAAATTAAATATGAAAAGAAAACATTTAGTCACTTTCTTTTTTGAGAAAAAAAGTCATTAGATTTGCAAAAAATAAAAAATCATGTTGCGACATTTCACTATTGGTTTTGGTTTGGTAACAATTTTTTTAATGTTTAAATAGGTTCCTAGAACATGTCATCATTCAATGTGAGATCCTTTAGGGTTCCTCATAACTAACGCAATGTAAAAGAATGAAAGAAAAGATCATCAATTTTTTTCTTTTACAACAACACAATGTACATTAAAATAGATTTATTTTTTACTTTTCCCCTAGCTATGACCAATTTATCATAAATATCAATTGTTGATATTAAATTAATGGCAGGGCCATTATGTATAACACACCTTGTTATGCAGGGTTTTTCTTTTAACTCTATTTTACACCAGTCACTTGAAAGGCTCTTTCAAGTTGGCCTATTGCATGACATTTTTGTCAAATTTGAACACTACTTCGGCCTAGTTGGATCAGCTGTTCTATATCAATTTCCAGCTTGATCTGTTATTCATTATCAATAATTGAAGTTTAATTTTTCTCATGGGCCTTTGCTAGACATTATGCACTTAACAACTAAAATAAAGACTTCAATCTTTGCTTTCTCCATTTCAGTTTCTTCTTTCTTCTAGTGCTTTCTTGTACTATGGATCGATCCCATTCCACCTAGGAATGTGGTGAGCCAATAGGGCAAAACACATGAAAAAGTTTCTGCATAGTAGGACAAAACCATTTAAGTTATGTAAATACTAAAGAACCTGTAGAGGTTCTTGAATATATGTGGAAGGTGCCTTAGCCTCAATAAAATTTCTGCCTCAATAGAGGAGGGCACCTTACTAGTACCTACCTTCTCTCTTCTCAAATGAATCACAGTAGTCCATTTATAAAAGCAAAATTTCCCTGGTTTGTTAGACTCGTAAGGACCAGTGTTGCCTGGTTATCAACTTTTAGGCCTATCCCATGGATATTGATATTGACAAAGTATAATATTTTGACAAGGAAGGATATTTATTCCCAAATAAATTGAATTTATTGCATCAACTCATTATAAATTCATTTTTTGAAAAATTCCTTAGCTGGTTATGAATAAGTTGGTTTTCAATTTTCAAAACATGATGGATATGCACAAAGGTTATGCATATCAAAATTTCAATTCTATTGCTTACCAAAAAAAACTTACAAGAGTACAACCTAGCCTCCTTGAACAAAACTAACATAAACAAAATCCAAAACAAAGTAATGTGTGAGAGAATTGAACCCTGATTTTATGAAGAGTTGCCCAATTGTAGCACAAGTTCCATACCCTAACCACACCCCCACACAAACTCACCCTAGCTTCACAAAATTAATCACTATCACTTTTCAATTCTTCAAAAAAGTTATGTTCTTGAATCAACTCATTGTTGTCCTCTACCAAAAATTCTTCCATTTTCAAGTATTGCTTCAAGTTTGACTTTGGTTTGCAATTGGCACCCATGTCATCAAGTCAATTCTTCACCATAGTAATAATTTGGTCCATGTTCTCCACTTGTAAGTGACATCACCTTAGAGCTATAAACACCGTAGCAAGACTAAACATCCACTCAATTTCTATTGATGAACTTGGGATTCCAAGAATTTATTTTGCAAAGAAACAATCATTCAGAAATTGATCCTCATACATGCGTCGCCAAGCTAATGGATCTATAGGTGTAGATGTGGGAATAGAAAGCCTCCTAAACAAAGATAATTCTTCAATGATTTGTGATTGAAAAGATTCTTCAATTGAAGTCCCCCCACCAAACATATTTTTTTCGAGATTTAATCTCACAACATCAACTATTGTTATAGTATGTGCATTGGTAGTAAGGTTCAATTGATGAAAACATACCATCAAAAGAGGAATGACAACATTGATATCATATTTAAATGCCAATTCCATTGCATTCCCTCATTTCACCGAATTTTCAACAATGTGTGAAGCCTTGAAACATCAATCCAATAGGATAGCCAACACATCATTAACATATTATGCATCAAAAGACCTTAAAAGCTTTAAAAACAATTTGATTGACTTTGTTGTGCGATCCTATGTTGGCACCTACAACTATTGTGGTCACCACACATTCAAAACACAACATTAAAATACCCTAAATGGTACACCATGTCCTAATCACCCTCTTATTTGGGGCTAAGGTCCCCTTAAGCCAAAAAATAATGTTGAATTACCTAATGGAAATTCACCATGGATGAACTTTTGGGTTATGAAGTGAAAGGACTAATACTTAGTTAGGTGCAAATATGAGCCCCATTGTTAGTCACCTAGTTATAATCCTTCAAATTCCCAACCAAATGTGAATCACCATGGGAGAAAATCTTGAGGCTAGTTATATTACTCAACTTTAGGAATCTATATTTATTTGATGCATTGAAGGTAAAACCATTTGCCAATTAGCATTTCTTCCAAAGTTGGCATAAGACATCCCATATGCCAACGTTGAGAACAATGATCACAAATCAACATAATGGTAGTTCCTAGAAATTGCCCACACAACATACATCGTAAGCTGACAAAAACCATTGTTAAAGATGAGTGAATTTGATCATCCACATTGGGAAGATGGCATGGTGCACAATTGCACACATGATCCTCCCATGTCTAACCATCTCAACTGTCACAACCCTAGCCTTGGGCTCGCGACCAAGGCAAAGGGCTTGCAAGGGTGTGAGCCAAGAAAGAAGAAGCCCGGGAGTCAAGGCAAAGGCATTGCAAGGGTGCGGGCCAAGAGGAAACCGGGGAGTCACATCACATACTCCCGGGAGTGTAAGAAGTGTGAGGGAGTGTGAGGCAGTGAACATTCACACTCCCAAGGCAACTCCCACTTTGGGAGATGGAGTCCCGGTGGACTTCCAAAACTTCAGAGAGCGATTGCAGGGGTCAAAACTCAATGACTTGTGGCGTTATTTATATCATTGGAAAGATCTTGGAACGTAGATGTCTAAAATGGGCTCGCATTGCTCATTTGGACATCTGAAACACAAGTTATGGCCAAAAGAAGGGCCATGAGTCAAATTGCCAGTTTGACTCCCGACCACAAAAAGTCGGGAATCGACCTGATTTACTTAGCTTCAGGGGGCGTGCCACATATCGTTGGAAAGCTCTCAACTTTGCTTCAGACCGCACCTCAATCCGAGGTCTGCTCGCAAAGTTATGGGGCTCCAAAATCGCGGGAGTCCCAGCTGGCGGGATTTCGGGACTCCCACTTAGAAGTCCCGGGAAAAATAGCCATTTGGATGTAGCCTCCGTGGAGAGTTGCATAGTATATTATAAGGGGGAAGGTGGTGGCTTCTCCCAAGTCCGGGCCGTGGTGAGTCCTTGTGTGTCCGTGTTGCCCGTGGTTCGTCCTAGCACCAAAGGTGCTCCAACTATGCATTAACCACTTTGTGTGGGTTGTGTGTAGGCCCGTGTGAGTGAGTGAAGCTTGTCAATTCTTCCTAGTCCCATTTCGGAGCTCCAACACGCCCCTCTACCCTTCAAAGTGTTGTGAGTTAGGGAGTGTGCTCCGACTCCTCCTTCTTTCGTTGTTTTCTACTTGGGCTCACATTTGAGTCCTTTAAGGAGTTGGGAGTGCGTCATTAACACTCCAAAAGGTAGATACTTCCGCACATGACAAATAACACATCCTATATTCACATATAGTTAATGTTGTTTACTATAGGTATACATAATCCCTTAACTCGAATCTACAAATTTAAAGTTGATAACCACCACCAGAATTATGGCATAACACAACGTATCTTAATGTTGGGAAATTACAAAATTCTCAATGGCCATGGGCATATCAAAACAAAACAACTCACTACTAACATGTTTGAATCCACAAATTAGGATCATCCGATTTGATTACCATTATCACATCTTGTTAGTTTGACACTAGTAGCTTAGGCTCATGGCCAAACAATAAGAAATATGGTTTAAAAAATGAAAGAAAGGTTTGTTCACTAAACCTATACCCCGTAACTAACCATAGTAGTTGCAACTCCCAAATCTTGAACATGGCCTTTTGGATTCCATAGTTTTGCAAACCATGTTCCATCGTTTGCACCATCCACTCAATTAACCCATCAACTTTAGAATGGTTTCATGAAGTAGTGCAATGATTAATCAATGTTTTTTCACACAACTTTTGGAACTCCCCACCAATTTTTATACTTTGGTTGGTGGGTACTTCAACTAGAGCCTCAAATCTATTGAGACCCATGTCCAAAAATGCATAAGCAATGCCTTCATTACTACGATTTGATAATGACATCAATTTTTGCCACTTTGAGAAGTGCTCAATCATAACCAAAACATATTGGTTATGTTGGGTGGTCAAATTAAATGCACCAACAAAATCCAAACTCCATCAATATCCAAGCTTGATGATGGGTAATGGTTGAAGATGAGGTGTAGGTGCATTGAATGAAGCTTGTATATGATTACACACTAAACACCAAAATTTTTTTTGTTAAATCTAAAGTTGCATCCCTCGCCACCAACATTGTGTTTGGAGCAAGCTATAGGTCCAATAGACCCAAAAATGGCCCAACTTTTCATGTGCGTGCTTCACAAGCTTTTCACAATAGAAAGAAAAAAAAGGATTTGTTGTTGTTGTTCATATATATATATATGAAGCAACAAATGTTGCAAAAAACTTAAATCAAAGTTGTGAAATTGATTTATAAAAAAAAATATCAATGAAAATGCGAAGTGCAAAGGTGCAAAGCAAAGTGCCAAAAGGAGATTGCGATGGGTTTTCCTTAAGCCTTAAATAACTTAGAAACCTTAAATAAAATGCATATCTGGCATTTTCCAAATTTTAATGGGTTAGATATAAGAATCTTGCCTATCAAACAAAAGGCACCCATAAAATTTGCTTATCACTATGTAAGGCAACATAAAAAAGGAAAAAATGAAAAAAATGTGTCACATGAAATTGCAATGCATGGAAATTTGACATGAAGGATATATATGCATAATAGGAAAGGAAATTTTTTGAGTCCCAAGTCCCAACACAAGTTCAAAGTGCCAACCAAAGGGGAAGTCTCAATTTGACCCATTCAAGCCTTCACCCATTGATCAAGGTCAATGGTCATTCCTTTTCTCTTTATATCACATGACTCTTCTTCATGTAACATAGGTTGACTTGATTGCCCAATGCCCAAATGTTGCATGATGCTTACCTTTTGACACTCATGTCCCTTCACTTTAGGTACAATGTTTCATTTACTTACTTTCATCATTTTTTTTAATTAAAAAAAATCTTTGAAACCTTCATTTCCAATTGCTAATACGGAGTAATCACATGGAGAGTTGATATGCACCTTACAAATAAAACACAAATTTGAAATTATGAGATTATATATTATTCCCTATATAATCAAATAGTTATAAGTTTAACATGGTGCTTGACTCTCACTTAGAGAAACTAATGTAAACAATTGTTGTTGCCATCACACATTTTTTTACAAGTAACATGGCATTTTGGTAAAATAATTTTACATGTCCAATGTGTTTTTACATTCCAAGTCACATGGCAATTTGGTGAAGTGGATATAGGTGTTTTATAATGAGGGTGATTATGGACTTGCTACCTTTAAGCTTACTTGACCCCTAGTGGTTATGAAGGTTCATATGATGTGTGCATTGTTTTTTTTGTTGAAGTTTTAATCATGTTCCTAGGTGATGTTAAATATGTAGGATTAAATAATATTGTGCATGACATGCACTAAACATTCATATTTGACTAACTTAATTTGATGGAGGAGAGGAAGGCACTTGTTGGAAAGTGTGTGAAGGTGGTTGTAAATAGTTTGAACAAACAATTGTTCAAGTTGCCAATTTTCATGTTTCAAAATTGTTCATTCCTAAGCATTATCCCAATGATGATGATGACCTACATTGACTAACAACCTAGTGGTTAGACATGTTAATGAAGCTTAATTCGCAATTTTGAATGTTAATGGTGTTTTGTATAAGGTTGAATTGTCGAAAAATTTCAAAACTTTGAAGTATGAATGTGAGAATAAACATCTATTCAAATCATGGTGTTTTTGTGGGCATAATGATCATTCTTGAAAACCAATTGGTCATTTTTTTATGAACTTTTGGCATACGGTATTTATTATCTTGAAAAACAAAACCATATGTGAATGAGGATTTTTCAAACAAAATGCTATGAAAAGTCATTTTCAATCACTTTTAAAATTTGATAGATTGGATGTTCTTATGTGCATGTCATTGTGTGGGATTGAAGTTCATAGTATAGATTGTCCAAAACAATGTTTTGTTTTTCAGTTTTCCAATGTTGTTAAAATGATAATCATTAATAACAAGATTTAACCATAGTTGGCTTCAAAACAAATATCACAATATTTTTTTCTTCAAAATCTTTATCTATTAATGCTACCTAGTACAGAAAAGGTAGAAATTTGGTTTATTTTAGGTCATTTAAGAAGAATCTTTTGGTGATGTTAGATTTTTCTTTTTTTCCAAAACAAGTAAAATTTGCCACAATAAAAAACATTGGTTTAAAATATAATCTTCCACATTTGGTGTAACATAAAGATTGTTGAATTGTATCATTCAATTAGAGGCAAACTTTGTGTTTTTAGTACAATTATAAAATCATTCATCACAATTTTAAATTATACATACATATTTACATTGTTAAGTTTGAAAGTATATAATTTTGATTTAGCACATGTTGTGATCCATTACAACAATGCAATTTGTCATTGATTTTTGTTCAATTATGGAACTAATGGAAGTTTTTTTCTTTTACGATGGCATGTTAGCATTGTACACATACAATGGCAATGGATTTGGATTTGTTTGTAATAGGCTAAAATTTTCTTTTCAAGCTCCATACTTTCATGTTATCAATGTTAATCATGTTATCAATTATTGTGGTTTTCCCTTGTAAATCATAGTTTATCCATTCCATGTCACTCACAATGTTCCTATCCTAGTGTCTATAAGGAATTTGGATTGTATAAAAGTGAAATTGCAACACATTAAAACATCATTCAACATTTGTTTGATTTACCTCTTGTTAAATCATGCAAACCAATTCCTTTCTCCTCATGTAATTCATGAGCAATTTGCATAAAGATTGACCAACAAGTAGTAGATCAAATAATGATGTCCATTCACCTCAAAGCTCAAGTCATTTGTCACACCTCACAACATGTCAAAAATCAAACTTGGTGCCTTGGTTCCCTTTTTAAAACATTCATGCTGTTATTTCCACCAAAAAGACAAAGGACAATGCATATTCACAAGCTTTGATCTACAATAACTTCTAGCATTTAAGATCATAGAATAATGCCTAGTTAGTAAACTAGCCTTCCCAAACAATTGAACAATCTTTCCAACGATCATGCTTTTAGTCTAAAGAGGTTAACATCCTTGATGAACCTCACGTTATAATAATATGCAATTGACATTCCAAAATATTCTCATGTTGGTAATCTTCAATACACAAGTTTGAAATTTTCAAATGGTGCACACAAATCTTTTTAAACTTTCCATTTGTTGCATCAACTACAACTCCATAAATAAACATGCAAATGACGACTATGAATTTCTAAGAAGAAGAGAGCCCCATCTTCTCAAATGTATCCTTGTGCTACACAAAATACCCATCATGCATGAGAAAAGCTTTAAGCAACCCCAAAAATAGTGAACATCACATCCAATAACAATGTTGAAAAAACCTGCCATCATACAATAACATGGAAAAATAATAATTACACATGATGCACACCTCCTTGATGGCTCAATATACTTCTTTCATGTTAGATTCAACCTTTAGATTCATTAAGCTCGATTTGTAGATTTGGCAATGGACATTGTTTTCATCATCACTTATGTGCATGTGTAGCTATGCTAGCACTCCTTGATGCCAGGCATCCATCTCAAACCCTATCAATATAATCAATAAAATACATTAATTTTTAAAAATCAAAAGTCTAGAGATAAAGTTGTTGTTAAAGCATAGAGAGAGGTGCAAAAGAAAAAGTCTATCATGTAATTTCAGAGGAAAAGCACACTTGGAGAGAGTGAAGAATGGGGAGAGACAACATAGCAACTTTGGTGCAAGCTCAAATAGTTGGGGAGATTGAAGCACATTAGGGTCATCTAAGTGTTGACAACTTGCACAATGGCTTGCACACATATGGTGCAAAGTCATTTGCCAATTATATGGTGGATATACTGTAAAGGTACTTTGCATTATCCCCCATGTGCTAGAGTCTTTTGTTGGTTTATCTAGATGGGTGAATTGACTCTTGTTCTAATTTGGCTTTCAAAGTTACTACCAGTGTTGTGTGGTTCTTTGATCTTGTTGATAACCTTTGGTTCCAGGCTTTTACAAATTTTGAAAAAAATCAAGAAACCATTTGTTCTAGTTTTGTTTGAAAATTTTCAGAATCAAAGAACCTTGAATCATGGTTTTTTTCGAATATTTTTAGAATAAAATAAACCTCCAGTTCCATAATTTTGAAAAATTTCAGAGAAGTAGCGGTTTTCGTGAAAAAACTGACAAAGAAGCAGAGGTTTAGGGTAGGTTCTTTGACCAGGTTCTTTGATGTTTTGAACCCCGGTTAAGAATCCGATAATATGATTTTTTGAGAACTGGTGGTCAAGGGTCAGATGCAGTTCTTTAAACTTTTAGAATCATGTAAACCTTCCTACTTCCCCCCTCACACTCTCTATGTAACCATGTACTGGTTACATGGTTAGTTAACTAGTAACTACCCATGTAAGTGGGTAAGTAACATAGGTAAGTAGATACAGTAATGTAAGTGGTTTCTATGTTGTGTAAGGAAGGCACCTGGTGGCTACTTGGTAGGTAGATAGATACATATGGAGAATGGTCAGTACATAGCTAAACCCACTATGGCTAGCTATGGGACAGGAATACAATGCAAAACTTTCTGCTGTCCACATACCATCTATCCATCCATCCATCTTGGTGGGTAGTAGGTACTTAGGTACTGGTTGGCTCCGGCCTAACTGTGTCACCAATTACAGTTATCATCACAATGGTGTGAGAACTGCAAAATTTGGAACCACCACACCAAATGATGCTCATGTTGAAAGCATAGGGTCATCAAAACTGAAATTTCTAATTACTCAATAACTAAATGATAGCTTTCTTGGACTATATGTTATCAAAATATATTGGAATAGAAAATCATCAAATTATTTCTGAATTTTTTTAAAGCTACATTAGCATTGGCAATTAATTTATAGAAAGTTTCCCACAAAGAACTATATATTATAGCCTGCTAGCTAGCACACTTGAATTTATTTTTTATAGAATAAGTGGATATAGAATTATGGATGATGTAAATATCAGGTTGGGTCGGTCCACAATAAAGCCATATATGTACCCTCCTCTTGTGGAGGTAAAATACCAAAGCTTATGAGACAGACTCCCAATTCCATGATGAATTAAACTCTACCACTAAATATTTTTGTTCTTTGAATTTTTATTTTTATTTTTTAAAATTTTAGTTTTCTACAAATTATGTATAACTAGTGTCAAATCTGCCAAGGTACTACTACAATATAAATAAATAAATAAATAAATAAATAAATCTCTGATGTGGCCTGATGTGTTTGTGCAAGAGGACTGAAGTGTTTCTGAAGTCTCCATTCTCAATCAGCTTTGTAAGGATCAGTAGTTCAGTCGCTCTTTGTCCGGAAGTGTATGGCTTATGCTTCATCGGTAGCTTGGCCGGCAGTAAGAACAAAATGACTCGGCTCTACGACTAGTGCACGAGTCTGAAGCGTCCTGAAGAGAGAGAGAGAGAGAGAGCAACCACTTTTCCTCAGGGAAGATTATAGGGCTGGGTTTATGGTGTGTAGTGTGGTACCATTTTATTGAGGAAAATCTTTGAGTTTCTAAGTGTTCAGTGATTGTCCGGGCGGAGGACCATGCCTTATGACACTACTACACTTACAGAGCCAATCCATTAGGGCCTGACCAAGTGAACTAACAATCAACCATCAGCACACCTTGAGGGATGGATGATAAGTGAAAAGAAAACACTTTTTCATTAGGTTCCAGTTCCCTAGCTAACCAAGGTGGTTTACCTTGGTTACTATTTTTTTTAAAAACCTACTACCTATACCTAACAACAGCATACTAGCCCTTACCTAAGTATTACATGCATCTACTTACATAGTACCAACTTATTATGTATGTGCGGGACTAATGTCTTATGTAATGGGGTTACCAAGGTGGAACCGAATATTAACTCAAGTTGGGATTCATCCACAACTGAGTCATAACAGTCATCCAGTGGATGGTGGGCTGCTGGGTGCTGGTTCACTCTGGCCAGTACCCTGGTAGCTGCAATCAAATCCCAGTTTGGAGTTGAAAGTCTTTGGGCCAGACTGAAACTCTGTACAAATGAGTTAAAACTTTTTGTAAGGAGGATACTGCTTCCAAATTGCCTCTGTGTGTGTGTGTGTGTGTGTAGAGTTTGTGGAGTATTATGCAACTGATTGTTGTGTACTACACTTGCCAAATTTGATTGGAATTACTAGGTGCCACGACTGAATTTGCCATTCCTCGGAAGCTTCAGCCTCTGGCTAGTGTTATGACAACTGAGATTTCATTCATATCCTATCAAAGCTCAAGACAAACTACCAAGACAAACTACCTTAGTACCATGGCTAGTTCAACATTTGGGTGTTTGAATATTTGTTTGAGCACTGGGAATTTTGGAACCCATTTGGGACTTAGGTTCAATACAATGTTCACTGTGCATCATGACAAGTGGATATTAGAGTTATCCGTAATGTCACCAGGTCTTTACCCTATTTTTGGGCAACCCCCATCCCCTCTTTCAGTGGTATCTGCAAAGTAATGAAATTTAAAAAAATCTCAGTACGAAATGCTGAAACTCAGCATTTACTGCACGAAGTTCGAAAGTATTTATAATAGTTACAGTAGTAGCAGTGAAAATATATGTAGCAGCAACAGAGGCGCTCAGGAAAAGGAAAGACAGGATGAAACTTAGCTTACCACCAAAATCACCGCTAACTCTACTTTAATTTGTGGGAAAAAATCGGAACTTGGAAGTTTAGGAATTTTGGACCAAATGTTCTATTCAAAAACCAGAAACTGGACACATTATTTGCTAGGTCTTTATATCTGTCTCTTTCATTGAATTTCTTTTTTCTTGCAATTGTCAAATTTTTCTCAATTCAAAGTTTTCTTGGTCCCCAAAAAACCCTAAATTGATTACATGTGAATAAAGGGTCTAGAATGGGAACAATTCCATCTTGCTTCCTTTTTCTAACTGTGTCTGGCAAAGCTTTTATGAGAAAGGTTTCTTGTTTACTACTTTTGCACTAGATTTTGATTTTTGACCGACCAATGTAACATATAGAAATTCACTTATCCCAATCCTTTCAAACCCCAATATGAAGCTTTTGTTGCAGATACTTACCTCCACATAAGCCTACCCATTGATAATGATCTGAAGACTCTCTCAAATAAACACTTTCTTCTAGTAGAACTTATATTTGAACAATTTATCTTATGACCGATAGAGAATTTTTTGGTCATGCATTAGATGTCAAGATGTGCATGTGTTGCTGGCCAATTGGTGTATCATTAAAATACTGCCCTTGCGGGACATTTGTAGCAAAATTAATTATGAAGGGTTGTTTTCTCATGTTGCTTGTTGTTGTTCAACGATCAACTTGACCCATCACCATTGGTGAAAACTAAGAAATTTGTGTTGCCTCCATTGTGACATTTCGGCTATTCGACAAGCCAGGCCTCCATCACATGATTGGGCCATTCACTAAGAAAACCATCCCCCTCAAAAGTCCTTTGTTCTCTCTTACTCATTGTATATTTTATGAAGCATGTGAAATAAATAAATTTGTGCTATGAAATAATAGATATTAAAATAATATTTCATTAAATTTGGGAATATTTTAAATTACTCTAGGTATAAAATTTTGACACCTTATTACATTGAATTGAATTGTATATTTTAAAAAATTAAGCTACACCTTTTTTTTTTGGCATGTCATTTGAAAAAAAGTGGAAGTAACCTTTGGGTTGGGTTCATTATAGGCTTTAGTGATCATTTGTGTTTAGTGAATAACATCTAAATAATATGGAAGCAATTGTTGAGAGTAGAATAGGCAAGATTTCGCATGAAAGGCAATTGGCTGTTATGTGAAAGCATTTCTTGTTTGGAGCTTGAGGTGCATGGAAGGAGTTGGTGCAAAAAAAATTACAATGGATCAAGTGGGCACTCTTCCATTAACTCATTTTTTGTTCTTTTCTTATATTGTATTTGATTATTCAAGTTTTATCTTCTTGGCTATGCTTGTGCATTTTTTTCAAAACTATGGCCCAACACTCAAGCGCCTAAAAACTTTATGTTCAGGACTCAAATCGTTTTTAAAACTAATTACCCAACACAAAATCATAGTTCTCCAATATGGAATCCTCCTCATAGGAGAAAATTAAAGGAACCCATGCTAAAAAAAAACCCAAAAATCCTATGAGATATCTCAAAAAGTTAAGTCACATCATGGGGTATTTGATTTTAAGGGGCATAGTTACATAAGGGATGATGGATTAGTGTCTCAAGTTTAGTCCATGATAATTCACAATTAGATCAAAGGTAAAAGCAACTTGTTAGCCTCTAAAGCTTAATAACAAACTTAAGAGAATCCTCATTGTCAAAAGGCCTTTTAGAGTGACCCATGGGGAATATTGCTATAGTAGAGACACTAAATGTACCAAAATGTGAACACTTATTATTGTGGGAGGAATGTAGAGTCAATCTTTGCCTTTAGTGCAATTTTGGATTCATTTGGGGAGAAAAAATAAAATGAGATAGTTTGGGATTGTCTACACATCCTAATGCATGAAAGGCCAATGTTGGAGTACAAATCGTGGAAAGAGTTGTTTTGTTGTTCAAGGTCAAGAATGACCCAATCAAACGTTGGTCTAACAATAATGGTTGGGGAAATTATAAAGGCCATGCATAATGTGATTTTTCTAAGACCAAATCCATTAATATTATACAAGTTGACTTCCTTACTATAAATGGAATTGAATTGTTTGGTATAAATAACTAAAAATGGATGAACATCCACATTCATTGACGAAAAATAAAAATGCATTTCATGTTTTTTCATTCTTGAAAAAGCAAAATTTTAAAAACTAGATGTGCTATCAATGATAAAATATTCATAGGAAATCTTTAAGTTAAAAAAAGGTAAAATCAACTAATAATGAAAAGTTTTAATTTTTTTTATATTGGTGTAAATAGGCCTTTTTTTAAGCCCCGATAATTATCTCTAGAGTGATGATATTACTAAGGAAGGTAGGTTCATTAGTTCCTAAACATCTAATTATCCTCCTTACTTATCATAATACAACTATTCACATAAGAATAATAAAATTTTGTTTGAAATAAATAATACTTAATCATTCGATGATACTCTACCTTATCACCATTAGTCATATCCTCTAAATGATATATAGTAAAATACAACATAATAGTTAGAAAAACATGATGACAACACCATAAATTTAAAAAAATGGTAATGACATATCGATAATTTTATGTTGTAGTAGAATCGTTACCATAGGGCAAAAGAACATACCTTGTTTCCCATAGGGTTAAGAACCTCTAAACCTAATACTTTAGTTTTATTATACCCCCTTGGATCTTCCTTACCGTCTACACCATGCTCCTCGCACTTGTCCCCTTACTCCTAACAAGAACATAAAACAAATTATACCACAAAGTTTTTAAAAGATATGCACCTTTTTTTTTGGCCGTAGTGAAGGGACAAATTGCGTTGTTCTCTCTCTTGTTCTCCATCAACACATAGAAATAAAATAAAAATAAAAAGACGAAGTGGACTAGGGAGAGGAAGAAGATGAAAAGAAGGAGAAATAAAAAACAAGTGGGTAAACCAAAGTGTCTACCACCTTGGGAAAGTAGGAGTAGTCCACCAAAGAGTGCAAAATCAAAGAGAAAAAAAGGGATGAAAGAAAGAGGAAAAGACAAAGACATGGAAGGTTAGAAAGAGAGAGAAGAGAGGCCAAACCCCCTTTAGACCATAAAAACAAAAACGTTTAAAAAAATTCCCCATAGAAAACTAGGGGCTGCCTTGTTATCCTCCCCAAGGGTCACTTGCCCCCTAATTAGTAATCCCTAAAAGCTCCTACTATTCTAGCTAGGATAATTACTTCTTAAAATTACTCTTATTTTTTAATTAGATAACTTACAAACTTCCACCTTCTAAAAGGTATTGATTAATATTTTTACCTACCAACCTAAATTCTAACTAATTAGTGGGCGTCACCTCCCAAGGGAAATAATAATAAAAATTATTACCAATAAAAACTTTTATTAAGCTGCCTCTCTAATTAAACTAACACCTAGGCTAAGGAAAAACTAACACTTAGGTTGAGGAAAAACTAACCCTAAGTTAACAATTGATAAAATTCTGAAACATGATTATTTTTTCAAAAAATCTAGTAATTAGTTTGGCTAGTAGTTTAACTTTGTAAGTTTAGAAATTGTTGATAGTAAGTTTATTTGCTATCTCCACTACTATTGAAAGTGATACCAACTAGTGTAGCTAATTTCTAGGAGATTGTAGGTAGAAAGTCAATGAACTAGTTTTAGTTAGTTCTAAAAGGATTTAGTCGATTAAGTAGTTATCATTAAAATAAGACTTATTTTAATGAAAGAGATTCAACTATTTTCTTAGGGAAGAAGGTGAGAGGATTTGAATTTAAAGAGGGGGTTAAGAATGTCTCTCTTGGACCATTCTTTATTTTATTTTAGTTTTTATTTATTTCTTTTGTCTTTCACACATATCTATATCTTCTCAAGCCTTTTATTTTCATTTCTTCTTGTCTTTAATTGGATTGTCACAATTGGTGGCAACATGTTGTACTTGGGCAATGAAGGCATAATGGAAATAGTGGTTTTACAAGGACCTACAAAGACTTTATATGTGCATGTGTGTGTGTGTTAATAGAGGTAGAAAATATTAGTAGTCTTAAGGAAAGGGAAGAAATAACCTACTATCATCATGAAATATTCCTTTGGCTTTGTTTTGCTACCTTTTTATTCCCTTGTGATGATAGGAGTGTCTTGAGTCTAGGAGATAATTTTGCTACAAATGATAATTATTGTTTGTTAGAATCTTTATTTATTCTTTTTATGAAACATTTTTCTTAATTATTTTATGAGTAGTTGCATTAGTTTACGTGTAATTTTAAAAATTTTGTTACAATCTTGGCATCATCTTTAAATTGAAAGGTAATGGCTAGGCCCCATATTGGGAACTGTTAACAAAGTTTCAATGCATCTTATTTTTAAACACCTTATTTGATGTTGTAATATTTTTCAAATTTTATTTTTTGATATTAATGTGTCATATTGTTCATTCCATGTGGAAAATTTTAATTTTGTAATCATGTTTAATTTTTAAAATCCACATGTTGTGACTTTTCTTTTTTTAATTGGATTTCATCCATATTCTTTAGTAAGTTTATTCATAGGAATATTTCTCCATGGATATTAAAAAGATAATTAGGTGAATGTTGCATATGAATTTACATATTAAGCTCATTTAGAGTATAAACACATTATGATTTTGATGTCCAACATGGGCCATTTAACTATGCTTGTACTTAGATGGGTGGAACTTTGATTAACATTATTGTTGTCATTTTGAAAGTTATGGTCAAATTTAGAGGTCTTAGTATAATGAGGACATGGCCTCTTGGTGGATTTGCCTTGGATTTTATGTAGATTTAATGTTTCAAGGTCATCATAGGGGGTTGATTGCACAAGTGAAGGATAAAATAACCCCTTACTTCGTCATCTACATTATATGGCACATTGGGTCAACATGGTGGTTATGGCTTTTAGGAAGATGAATATGGTAGCATGCATCGGAACTATGCTCCAATCATGTATGATTTTTTTTTCACAAGTTGAAAGCATCAAGTCTTGGAATTCTTTAACTTGGCTAAGATATTGGAAATCAAGGGCTTCAAGTTGTTATGCAATATCAATATTCATTGAATATCCATGCTAGCCCTCATAAATTAGTATTAGGGTTATACAAATCACTTATGCCAAGAGGCATGTTGATGCATCAAAGAACAAGCTACTTGAAAGGACTTGGAATGTTTATGGCTTGGATTCATTGGTTCTTGGTTTGCCATGCATTTTAGTGATGTAGGAAGTGGTACACACATTGATTAAAATTGCTAAAAGGCAAAATTATTTTATCATGGAGTTCATTAATGTTGTTGGCAAAAGTTGAATTGTATTGATTGTATGTAGATTCAAGGACCCCACTTTCAATGAGTTCAACACCATTTTTGAACTTTGCAAACTTTCCATTTGTTGTGTTTAAGATGCAAATTTTAATCTATTATTGTACTTGGCATTACAAGCAAGTGGTAAGACATATGTTCTGCATGATTTTAAAGGCCCAAACAACTCGTATGTTCTAGTGCACATACAACATATTAAAAAATCATTGTCTAACCAACAAAGAACACATGCCTCAAGGTTGCCTTCAACTTATGCCTTGAATTGGCATGTAGATTTTTTGATTATGAATTATCTCAACCCTTCACATGGTATATTCAAAATATTTATTAAGTGAAAATGTTATTACTAGGTCCTTCCTTCCCCATATAATTCAAAAGAGTTTACATTTTGTGTTCAAAAGAATACAAAAAGTTGTGTTTTAATTCCATCACTTTTAGATTCAAGGAAAATTGATGTACAAATATAGACTTTTTGAAACTACCCATGAGTTGTAATGTTAAAATTATAATTGGGAAACTAACATATTTGAACCTTGTTACATAAATCCGGCTAAAGATTTAAGTCAAGAAGTTGAATGGGTATATGAAGGTTGTTGAAATAGTAGTGTTGGCATTGGGTTTGATGTAGGATGAAAGAATCTTCAACAACTCAACTTTCATGAAGAGCAAGTTGTGTCATACTAAACTAACCACACATCTTGATTTGTGTTTCTACATGTTTACCCAAAACTTTTACACCATCATTAACTTAATTTTCCTTATGTAATGAAGCCATTATGACATGGAAAAGGTTTACAATATTTATGTTATGTAGATTATTAAAGATCTAAAGAGTCAAGGATTAGTATTTAGTGATGAGTTTTCATTTTGAAGCTTTTGCTTATTTTTTTGTGAGGGCAAATTTTTCTTTTGAAACATATATCCTATCATTAAAAAAATGAAATATTTTTGTTTGATTTCCAATCCAACAAACTTCAAAACTCAAACATACCCATTGAATCTCATTATTTTATGCATTGTCCAAATGTAGGTCAAGTTATTGTTATGAATGGTATGTCATGAGAAACTAGGGATGAAACCCTAATGGATATGTACAATACAATCATCTACTGAAAGTTGAAGGCGAAATTTTTTTGGTAGTTGATGGTGGCTGATGGTGAATCTTGTGAGTTTTTGTTTTTGTGTTGTCTTGTTCTTTTGCAAGTTATGAGCTTGTTGGGACCTTATGAATGGTGGTGTTCAATTTGGTGCAGGTGAACTTTGTATGGTGTGGAGCGGTTGGTTAGATCTTCTTTGTTGGATGTCAATTAAGTTCGAACGGAGGTTGAACTTAAAGGGAAACAAAGTTTTTGCTACAAACAATTAAGTTTTTTCGAGTTGTTGTTTTTCTTTTGGGGAGTTAATTCTCTAATTTGGTTTTCTAAGTGTTAAACTTTAGAAGTAAAATGGGATACACTTGAAGGAAAAATGCATGTAGGCGTGGTTTGTATCAATAGTGAGAGATGATAGACTTTTCATTGCACTATGCATCTTTTAGAGAGTGACAATTTCACAATAGAAGTAGGAGCCTATGATTGGGGGGATGATGATGATTGCTAGGGATCTTGAGAGTGATTAAGTTTGGCAACACAAAGTTTTGTGGGATTAAGTGGGTATGAAGGAAGAAAACACCTAATTTTTCAAGACCTTTGGATACACATTGTGTATTTGTTTAGGTGATTTTTTGTCTATGAGTATAATAGGGGTAATGGGTTGCATTTGACAAATATTTGGGGAAAACTTATTTACATCATGAGACACCATCATATCTTCTCTTACACCATTTTCTCCAATTTTCAAAGCCTTTTTGGCTGCTGGGCATTTTAGGGTTTTAACATTCTATTGGATGATGGGAGTTTATGGAGGTGGATTTTTTTGTTTTGCTAAACGTAGTCAATGGATGTTCATGAAAGAAAGATCGCATCAATTTGACCCCAATAGGCTCTTAGAGTTTAATTTTTTCTTTGATTAAAGTAGTGATGAGTTGAATCTGTCATACTCATCAAAATTGGTGATTTTGTTGATTATGCAAGTTGTATGGACCATGTTCTTGGTTGTGGACATTTTGATGTGAAAGGAATTTTCTTGCACCTTGTTTTTCATTATAGGTAGTCCAAATTGGGTTGATGATGTTTGTGGGGGTGCATGACTCTTTTGTTGCAGGTCAAAGTCAATTCCTTTACAGAAGATTTTAATTCCATCATTGAGTTTGTTTGGATCTAAAAATGATAAATGTAATTAAAAATCATACTTTTCATGCATGTTTCCACCACTAAAATTTAGACAAGACCATGCATTAAGCAAAGAAAATTTCTATTACTTTCGAATGCCATAGCCTTAATGTGAAAAAAAAACCTAGATTGGAACCTTTCATTTACTAATAAAACAATGAATTATCACAAAGTGGATCCCATCCAATTTGTACCTTCCATTTTAAGAGGCAATATTATTGTTTGGAAGGTGCCATCTTCAATAGGAGCACAATTTTTACCAAGTTTTTACCACATATTGACTTTATGTGTCCCCATTAAACAACTTCATTCCCAATGTCGAAAAAAAATGGTGTAATACTTTGCACTCTTGAACTAATCATGTATCTTGTTTTAATGTTCAATAAATAATCCTTATTTCTTTCAAAGTTTCATCTACTTTATGTAATATAAATTATGAACAAATGGATTAGTCAAAAAGTGAGGAAGAATCCATATTAAATGATTGGTGTGCATCCCAAAATGCCAAACTTAAATATGTTATTAACATTAGGTTCATAGCTTCCTTTTAGCAAGAAGTTCATCACTTTGCCATGTATAGTATGTTCAAATAGCTAGTGTTTTGTGAGTATATGATTTTGATGTATCTTCAGATAAGGCTATAACTTTTTTCAATTTGATTTTACCCACCAAATAAGGGTATATTAGCACACTTTTTTTTCATCATGATAAGGTATGAGTATTAAAATTTGTGGTTAAATCAAATAGATGGGTATTGAGGTCTAGGTAACCCTTATCATATACCCTATTAAAGGTATTAAAATGGGCATGTATTATTGATTAATTTAATTAAATATGAAGAAACATGTTCACATTTTTCAAGTATTGAAATAATTTTCAAAGGTCATACCCAATGAAATTATGTACAAATCCCATGTTAGAATGCAAACATCAAAATGTTTCATTTGTCGTTGAATACAAATATGCATACACACAAAAGAACTTCAATTTGTTCAATGAAACATGGAGCTTAATTGCATAATATGTTAAATATACAAAAATATAAAATGCTGCAATTAAGAAAATTTGTGATACTTTTGAACATTAAACATCCACTTTGTGTTTGGGATTGATAATCATGTTCAATTGTTTGTTGGCCCCATTTGAATTGGCAAAATTGGAAAGACCAACATTAATGCACTACTACAAAAACAAGTTTTTTATGCTTTAGGATTGCGAATAAAATAATTAATGTGATTATTGTACTTGTTTAAAATGATTTAAAGGAATAAAATTTGTCCATTTTGGCCTCCCTCTAGAGTAGGAATGTCCAATATGACTAAACTGACTTCCTTTTTTAGTCAAATCAAACACTATCATTTAAAGATGGCATGTGTGGTGCTTATGTGTTTTGGATGCATATAGTACAATGATTAATATAATCATTTCAAATGCAACGTGGCCTATGACATGTCACATTTGCTAAATTTAAGTTATTTTAAAAATTATTTAGAAATTTTGATTTGGTTAGTGGGCATGTAGGTGTGTAATCCCCACCTAGGTTGACCTCATTGTCATGTATTCAATTAGGTAGGTAGGTAGGTAATAGGTGGGTTGTTTGCAAATAAGGGTACTGAAGTATTTGTCATCTATATATTTAGTATAAACTTTGATTCATGTTAATAGTTATGTGTTAACATATATGTTACTTAAAGTTATAATGTTTGAAATTCAAAATGAATGTGTTTATATTTTTTGTTATGACAATATTTGTTATCATGTGAAGTTGTGGTTGGATGGCTAATGCCTTGGCTTGTCACCATGGAGGTGAGAGGTTGAATTCCCGTGACATCTTATTCATGCTTTAAAACTCAAAAATAGTTTACATGCTTAGGGGAGAGGCCTACGTATGGGCATAGGGGTCTTACATCCCTAGGCTTACATTGTACATCCTAAAGAATTGTAATTTATTAATAAATTATATATATATGATTTAATAATTAATTTATGATTTGATTTATATTTATGAGTCAATATCAACTATCACATATGTTGATTTTTAGTCAAAATAGACATGCCACTTGGACATTTCTATAATCATTATGTCACTGTCCAAAATGAGGAAATTGTTACTTTTTGTTTGAAATGCTTGTTATAAAGGATTGATTTGATGCAAGTGTAATATCATCTTGTTCGAGAATTTGTTTTGACTAAAATTTAGTCATAAAAGATAATGTAAAAACCAAGATTTGTAGTAGCGATGTGACAAAATTGACATCAACATATCCCAATAGATTGGCAAAATTGAAAAACACTCACAAATCATTGTTTGGTATACATAAGTTCCACAGCCTATTTATCCTAATCCTAGTTACTCAGACTTTTGGCACATATACCCTCCTAAGTATGGATATGTCTTGCATAGAACCAAAGGTATCGATATGATTTATTTTTTCAGAATTACATACCTTAGGTATGCACTATGCACACACCATGTTAATATATTGAATTTTAAAAAATAGGTTCATGTAAATAATATTCCCTATCCATACCCAACAATATATCCAAATAAAAAATTTACTTGCACAACACTAATTCAGACTTCAAACTAAAAACTTGCCTTATGGAGCTAGAACTTCTCATCTAGATGCATGCACTTTTATAAAACATGCCCATCCATCATATGCACACATAGTATTAAAGATGTCACACACACATTGAGTCAACCACACATAAGGTCAAGTGAGAGCCAAAATTTTGTGCCCAAATCATACACCCAATGTGCAGTCTCTTTGCTATGGGCAGAGCAAATAAAAAGAACAAAGAATACTGGCTCATAAAAAAGTGATCTGATTGTGTTGCAAGAAGTTCAGGAAATCTAGGGTTTAGTGGTTATCAGAAATGGAAACTAATATAACTGGAGGTTCTCATATCGTTCTCAAATAAACAAATAAATGAATAAATGAAGATGATTCTTAAAAAAAAAATCAAATAACTGCTTCTGATGTATAACAATGGTTCTCAAATTTATTGAGAACTGATTTTGAAGTATAATTTGCAGTTCTAAAAAATTCTCAAAAAATGCAGGAATGGAGGTTCTTTAATTTTCATAAATTTTAGAACTGAAAGTGGAGGTTTGAGAAAAAAATCGGATAACACCCAACACTGGAAATTTTGACAAGGTAAAATGGTACATGAATTAATAAATTTCAAGTTGTTGAAGTTGTTGAAGCTTTTAGAACAGGGAAAAAGCATATCTCTCAATTTGGGTCCACTAAATTCTTGTTGAAGCTTTTAGAACACGAACAAAGCATATCTCTCAACTTGGGTCCACTAAATTGTTGTTGAAGCTTTTAGAACACAAACAAAGCATATCTCTCAACTTGGGTCCACTAAATTGTTGTTGAAGCTTTTAGAACAGGAAAGAAACATATCTCTCAACTTGGGTCCACTAAATTGTTCAACAAAATTGATCCAATCACTGAAGAAGATGGATGCCTGAAAACTAATCAAATAAGTAATGCCAATGTCAGATTCAGATTCTCTTGGTTGTGAATAACCCTTGCCCCTATGAGAAAACACGAGAAGGAATATTTTAACTCAATGCCATCTCTCTCAACTTTGGTGATGAAAAAGAGCATGGTTCAAATAACAAGGGAAAACATTTGTCATTATAAAACTACTGGAGTCCTGCAGTTAAGGCCTGCAAGTGAGCATGGAATCCCCTCCCCTCAATGAAATGAACCATATCTTTATGTTCTTGTCAATGCCAACAAAAAAGGTTTGTTCTTGCAACTGCCAAAAAGATTTGTCAAGGACATGGCAAACAAAGTAGGAGGAGTACCCAATTCGCCAAGTGGCCTAAACCCTAAACCCTAAACTCAATTGGCAAATCAGCAACTGGCCCAGTCAAGGTGTAGTTTTTCAAGCTTTTGCATGGTTAAATGTAGGCTAGATCAGGCTCAGTATTTTTATATATTTCAGAAATTTTGTGATGCAGCTGAGGTAGGTATCATCCATAAGTCAATTTAGCCAAATTTAGCTATTAACAAAATATGAAAGGAAAACATTTAAACATCCTTATGTACTTTTGGCTACATACTTGAACCATGTATAGAAATATTGTGATTTTAAGAAATCATTGAATTTGTGACCAAAATCTTTTGGCCATGCTGCTTCCTTTGGGGGAGGTGGGGCTCTTTGCATCAATCTAAATGAAAAAAATGGATGGATGGATGTAGCAATGGAGGTTAGGTGTAAGGGTTGTATGTATGTGGTGATTTGTGTGTGGTTAGTTATTTTCAGATTGGGTGAAAATAACTTTTTTGTCATCACAAATTTACTCAATCATCCCATGTACAACAAGCTTATGAGCATTCACTATAAATTAACCTTTCTTTTATGTCTTTTCATGTTTCGGATATGTGGTTTCGCAACAACATACATACGCTCTAACCATAGGTTATTGCCAGTGTTGTATTGGTATATTGAAGAGAACTCGGTATCAATAATTGGTATACATATTGATATCAAGTACCAGACTATTTTGGTATCAGCTAGTGCCGACACTTAGTAGCATATACCCATATTCACTTAGTATTGCATCCATAAATATCATTCGGTGATACCCTAGTGCCAACACTTCTTAGTATATACCCATATTCACTTAGTATTGCATCCATAGATATCATTCAGCGATACCCTACCAGTCTTGTAGGTAAAGTATACTTATGAAGTGGACAATCAGATGTAAGTTGAAGTGTTGGTGATGGACATTCTTTGCTGCAGTTTTACATGGGGTTGGGTCTCCAAAGTTGTTCTAGTTGGTTCAAGAAGTTCAAGAAGAAGCAAAACTTGCTCATTTCTCCTCGAATAACCAAAGAGTACATTCTACTGCAGCTTGCACAACCAATGTGCACATTCCATCGTTACTCTAAACCCTAAACTAAAGACTACAATTACCCTTTTCCCAATTAGGTACAATCTTTTGTCTTATCGTATGTTGCCCAAATACTTGATATCTTTCCAAAGGTGTATTACACCAAGATCAAGCAAGGGATGATGAGATGAAAATGCTAGATTTTAGCCCACGGGTGAATGATTTTGTAGCATATGTTCAAGGATGGATTCCAAGCTTTCTTGGTCAAAATTTTTATTTTTTTACATAATGTTACTGCATGCATCTTAATATGACACTCACAATGACCAAGTTAGCTATTTAGGCAAAACAAACAAAATTCAGGACAAAAAAATTGTGGTTCTTTAAATAAATAAAATATTGAAAATTTCAATGTTAACCCTTGGGTCTCACCTCATAGATGACTTTCAAGGGTTAACCGCCTATACTCACTCACCTGCACCCCCCCCATCACCCCCTCATTGGTACAATACTGAAAAGCAACCAGGTCCACCAAGTTGAGGCCCCCAATGCATGCATCTATTTGATTGGAAACTCACCCAAATTCAAGTGACA
>Ga0209611_10004094_pt1 | contig 25037 bp, 19 predicted proteins | sample S1TSphgellanicum_3_FD_187693 | JGI IMG/M metagenome (GOLD analysis project Ga0209611, IMG submission 187693) | Host-associated microbial communities from peat moss isolated from Minnesota, USA - S1T2_Fc - Sphagnum magellanicum MG (SPAdes) (version 2) | ecosystem: Host-associated > Plants > Peat...
AAAATATATATATATATATATATATATATATATATATATATATATATATATATATATATATATATATATATATATAATTTTTTATTTTTTTTTTTGGGTTCATTTTTTAAGGTTTGAAATTTTTAATGATTTTCTATAATATTGTTATGTGAGGAGTGAAATTATGATGGTTTTTCACACCTTTTAGCTTCTTATTTTCATGAGAGTTCATTTCACTATTTTAAGGATTATTTGACGATGAAACCGACATGGGTAAAGTATGTAGGTAAGGCAAGGACATAAGTAGTCACTTGGTGCCTACTTGGTGGGTGAAAATTTACGTACATTTGAATGTTTGGATATATTATGACCATTGTGGTTAGCTATGGGACACGAATACAATAAAAAAAGTAGTGTTCCTTGTCGACACACCGTCCATCTTGCATGGTGCGGTGGTGGGTGCTGGTTCACTCGGCCTGACTGATGAACAGCTCACACCCTGTTGCATGGGGTAGACCTTAAAACATACAATCTACAAATGAGGTTCTTGAATTTTGACATATTAGAGTTATCTCTAAAGTAACCCTTGTCTTTGGGCCTCCTTTCACCCCCTATCGCCCCCCTCTTTCAGTGGCATCTGCAAAGTAAGGGAATTTTATTAAATCTCAATATGAAATGCTGAAACTCAGCACTTAATGCACAATGTTGGAGACTAGGTAAAACAGTCGTTGTACAAGTAGGAGCACTGAAAAGTACATGCAGGCTAGCAGCAGTGGAGGTGCTCAGGAAAAAAGGAAAGACAGGATGAAATTCAGTTTACCACCAAAATGGATGGTCTTCTGAGTTTCAACCCCCGTTGAACGCTAAATGTACTTTTTTTGCAGGTTTTTAAAAATCTCACCCCGTGTATGATCAAAACTCAGGTTCTTGTGCCCAAAATGGATGGTTTTCTGAGTTTCAACTCCCCTTGAAAACTATTATACTTTTTTTTGCAGGTTTTTTTGAAAATCTCACCTTGTGTGCTGGTTCACCCAAGGGATCACTATTACTCAATGGGGGATTTTTGGTGCCATTTGAAGGTTTTGAATGAACTCCTTGGATACCATATCTAAATTGGGGCTGTTTGTTTCTTTGGAGACTAAAAACTAAAGCAATTTGTGTGTGATTCATCATCCTACTAGACACCCCCACAATATGTCACACGCCATATGGATGAGGCAATGCACGTGTACAAAGTACTCATGTGGTCGGTCACCTTGTTGTCAATTTCCAAATGTGAATACTTTGAGCACGCCATATGCATGGCCTTGGGTGAACCTAGCATCTACGTTGGAACCATGGTTAAAACCAGTGATTAATCGATTCAATTGGTTATCCAAAAAAATTAATAACTTGGGTGAACTGGCCCATAGCAATGGTACCATTGTAAAAATAATGTAAACTTTGGTTATTGAGATCGAATAAAAGTTAACACCACAATAAACACATTGTTTGTTTTTAACTATAGACGTCCCATTGAAATTGTACGGTGGTTGTGAACCAAATAGTTAATCAAGGTCCTCAAGAGTGGAAGCATAGAAGCATTGGTTGAGATTAAAGCAAACTCCAATGAATTACAAGAGCCTACAAGAATGGACCGCAAAAGGGACTTCTCACTTCAATCAAATTTCTTGGAAGTCTTGCAAAATTTTAAAAGCAAAAAATAAAAATAAGTATTGCATGAATACCCAACAGGTATCACAAGAGAAAAGTAAAAAAATTAAAAAATTTACAGAAATCCATTGATTTTTACACCATGCAATGCCCTTGGGCTGAGGTGTTCCCAAAATAATGGGCCCTTGGCCTCCAACCTGAGGGGCCCATTATTTTAGGAGCAACCTAGCCCTCGGGCATTACCGTACATGAAAGCATTGAGATTAAAATAAAACCTTAATTCTAATGAGTTTCAAAAGCCAAAAAGAACAACAAGGAATCTTGGGTTCCTGAGGATTCCTCACTCTTTTGTAATCAATTAAATCTGGTTGTAATGTCAAGTGAGGACTTTGAAGTCAATAGTTACCTCTTTTTGTTTTGCACAAATCTAATAAATAAATAAATAAATAAATAAAGGAAAAACACCTAACAAAGAAACATGGGAAAAAAAAAACAAAAGGATTGAAGCACAAAAAAGAGACAACACTCTTGAAAGTGCAAAGCACACAATGAGGAGTCCTAAGAGGAGAAATCAAGTAACACAGGACTTAAACCCATCATCTGCAACACAAAGCAATTCATGCAAGGAGATGGGAGAAAAACCTGAAAGAACACCAAGCTCGACTGCAGGTCTCATCCCTTTGTTGGCCTTGCCTACCAAGGCAAGAATATTGTGTTTAGATTCATTATAGAGTAGTTTAATGGATTTTGGCCCGTAGGTAATAGGTCTATTTTTATATGAGGATTTTTGGAAGATGATATTTTGGCTTGTGTTGAAGCTTGAGATTAGTTATAGAGTGATAATATCTTGAAGAATTTTGGTTTCTTTTAGAGGATTTTTTGAAGATTATGTTTTTTGCATGGTGAAATATTTGAGTTTCCATAATTCTTCTTTTGCCTTAAGATACTTTTTAATGTAAATGCCAAGGCCACAGTGTGACACACCCCTTGTTGTAGTTGCATACATATGACTAACTAAGTCTAGGGCAGAATGGCCCTTCAGATTCAATGGGTATTTCTTTCCGCCCCCCCCTCTCTTTGCTGTCGCTGAAGTGGCAATCATCCTTCACATTTTTGGCTACCATGCTAGAAACCAATAGAGAAATCTAGCGATATTTCCCAAAAGAGTCAAAATTTGGCGACTAGAAAAAAATAAAAATTAAAACACACACACACACACACACAATTTTAGCCACTTTGAGAAAGTTTCAACAATCAAGTAGGAAAATAAGTTACTACTAGATAAGTAGATTGTTTATGTGTAATAGTTAATGGTTGGTTTTATTACCTACCTGTAAAAACAGATAAATAGTAAAAAAAGCAACTGAGCTAACCACCATGGTTAGCTAGGGAACTGGAATTCAACAGAAAATTGTTTCATGATGACTTACCATCCATCCTTCATGGTGCACTAGTGAGTACTGATACCCTGCTGTTGTACTCATGGTACCTTCACTTTCTTGAGTGTTAGAGCATCCCCAGTGGTGCTGAGTATTGGTGTGGTTTTGTACTCTTTTGCAGCCCCACCAATAAAACTGAAACTGGGAAAGCAAATAGGTGGGAACTACTAATTGCAAGCCACCTGGACCAATCATTGTGATGGGCCAATCAGAAAGAAACACTGAACAACAGTCAGATCATATTTATTACACTCTTTTCTGCAGGTGCACACAGCACTGCTGCACCTTTTACGAGACATGGCAACCTGTGCATGGCAACCTGTGCAATTATGCTGAACCAAAACCATTTTGCTGCACCAAACTGGCATACATTGGATTTTCTTCATCCAATTCTACTGTGCAGGATTACATCCCGAGCACCTCTGGAGATGCTCTTAGTGCCCATATTAAATCCCAAGAAATGTCAGATTTGGGCTCAGAGACCCTGATTTTGTAATATTTCTGAATTTTAACAATAATCTTTAAGTATGCTAAGTCCACAAGTAAGTTTCAAAGATATCTCGTTTTGAATTGTTCTTAATTTTTTCTTATCTAGCCCTTTTATTTAATGAGTGCCAAACATGAGTCCAAGGGACAATACTTTGAGTATATTAACTCCACTAGTAAGTTTCAAAGTTATCTTGTTTTGAACTGGCTTCAATTTTTAAAAAATTCAACAAATTATAATTATTATTTTTCATCTGGCCCTCTTAATTAATTATTGTTAAACATGAGTTGTAGGTGCAATACTTTGTGAGTATGCTACCCAAGTCCACAAGTAAGTTTCAAAGTTATCTTGTTATGAATTGACTTCGATTTTTAAAAATTTCGACAAATTGTTTTTAATCTTTTCTTTTCTTTTCTTTTCTTTTCATCTGGCCCTTTGAATTATTTAATGCCAAACATGAGTCATAGGTAAGGTACTTTCTGAGTATACTAAGGCCCACTTTACATTAGGAGTCGAGTCCAAGGGTTCAACTCAAATCAAGCATTCTTATTGATGCAAAAGTTAAAATGAGCCCCAAAGTGCTTTTTACACTAGGAGTGAAGGCTGAAATAGAGAAAAAATCTTTTCAATCTGCTCTAAGTTACTAATAAATGCTGAACTTTGTGGCCTTCTATTGAACCCAAGGCTGAAAAAAAGGATACCATCGAATTTGAGAAGACAATTTGCGTTGCAACCCAAACCTTGAGGGCCAATGTTCCAGCATTTATTAATATCCTGATGTCAATGTTTTAGCATTTATTATTAGTAAGTTGGGGCCAAACCACAAGCCAAAAATGCTCAAAGTTGGCCTCAAGTATTTTTAGCCCTGACTCCTAGTGTAAAGTGGGCCTTAAGTCCACTAGTAAGTTTCAAAGTTATCTTTTGTTTTGAACCAACTTCAATGTTCTAGAATTTGCCCAAAAATTATTCTTAATTTTTTTTTTAATTAAAAAATTTTAATTTAATTTTTCGTGTGGCTCTCTCTTAATTAATTATTGCTTTCTTAATTTTGTTGTTGTTTTTGTTTTTGTGTTTTTTTTTTCCTTTGGCTTTCTCTTAATTAATTAGTGCCAAACATGAGTCTGAAACGGAAGCATTTCTGTTTTAATGTGCTCCTGTAGGTGCTTGTTGGGTCACCCAAGGCTTCTGGACTCTCTCTCACTTCTCGGTGGTGGTGGTGCTGCTGCTGCTGTCATTGAAGCAAAGCTCCTGAGCTCAACTGCGAGTTTTGGTCTTTTGGAGAGCAATTTTCAGAGGTCCAGAGATAGAGAAGCTCAACTGGGAGTTTTGTTTTTTTTGGTTGGTTCTCTGGAGAGCATTTTGTTGAGTTTGTTTTGAACTCTCTCTGGGTGCTTGAAAGCTGGACATCCTTGAAGCAAAGCTCCTCCAGAGCTCACACTTGAAGGATTTTTATTTTTAATTTTTGTTTTTGTGGGGTGGGTGTTTTTGGAAGATTTAAGTAGAGTGGGTTTTGAATTTGGTTGTGGACTTGAAGCTTGAAATTTCGTTCAATTAGAGGGGAAACAGGGTACTTCAGGAGACGGAATTTTCTTTCAGTGTTGTAGTAGTCCCAGTAACAGTAGTAGCTTGTAGCAGCAGCAGCAGGAGATCATATCATGGCAGACAAGGCAGATGATGTTGCAATGGGAGCAGCCAACAAGTATGGAGAGAGAGCACCGTTGGGTGCAAGTGCTCCACTAGAGAAGGACTACATCGAGCCAGCTTTTTCTCCTTTTATTGACAGGAACGAGTTTCGGTTGTGGTCCTTTTGGAGAGCTGGAATTGCAGAGTTCTTCGCCACCTTCCTGTTCCTGTACGTCGCCCTGAATACTGTCATGGGTCAAGATCGCCTGGGTGGCTGCAACGGCGTTGGCATTCAAGGCATCGCATGGGCATTCGGGGGCATGATCTTTGTTCTCGTCTATTGCACTGCTGGAATCTCAGGTACACAAAGTAGTTGTGCCTGTGCTGCAGCCGCAGCATGGCAGAACTTGCAGTCAGCTGCAGATGGTCTACCATATGATGAGGAAGCTCATGTGCTGCAGCTGGAACCTGAAATTTCTGAACTGTTTGTTTGCTTGTTTGCAGGAGGACATATCAACCCAGCAGTGACGTTTGGGCTGTTTCTAGCAAGGAAAGTTTCGCTCCCTCGTGCCGTCTTCTACATCATCTGTCAGTGCTTGGGTGCAATCTGCGGAGCAGGAGTGGTGAAGGGGTTTCAGCCAGGCTTCTACGAGGCTAACGGAGGTGGTGCCAACCAAGTAGCACATGGGTACACCAAGGGAGATGGCCTGGGAGCAGAAATCGTTGGAACTTTTGTGCTGGTGTACACCGTCTTCAGTGCCACTGATGCCAAGCGCAGCGCTCGCGATTCTCATGTGCCGGTACGTAGGTCCAATATACAAGTCTCAGTGAAGCATATAAGAGCATCTCCAGCAGTGCTCAGTACGTGACCCTGCAAATTAAAATTGGATGGAAATGGTTTTGGGCCAGCACTTGTGCATGTTCTGCTGAGGGCTATAAAAGGCACAGCAAAGACTGACACTCGCGAGAAAAGAGCGTAATAAATGTGATCTGACTGCTGCTCCCTGTTTCTAGTTGGCCAATCATAATGATTCGTCCTGCTGGTTTGCTACTAGTAGTCTCCCACCTATTTGCAGTCCCAGTTTTAGTTTCATGTGTGGGGTTGGAAAAATGGCCATAACAAAACTTGGAGGTGAGAAACGTTTTTGTAGGGTCATCTCCAGTGGTTTAGTGCTCAGTATGTTACCTTTCTGCCAAAATATTTCTCACATCCAAGCTTTTTTTTTCCCAATATTATCCTTAAAATTAAAACTAGGACTGCAAATAGGTGGAAGACTACTCTGAGTAGCAACCCACCTGGACCAATTAAACTATCTAGCCAAAAAGCAGCATTTGTTAGGCTTTGATATGTCAATTACCACCCTCAACAAACTCTACTAAACTGCTGGGCAAAACCGTTTTACTGATTCAAACCAGCATGTTTTGACTTTTCTTCATTGAATTTTAATTTGCAGGGTCTTATACTGAGCACCTGTGGTGGAGTTGCTCTAACCTCGATCCCCAGTTTAGAACCTAACGTCATTGGCCCTGTAGTGGAAATACTCATAGTATCATGTGATATTGTGTGGCAGGTACTTGCGCCCCTTCCCATTGGGTTTGCAGTCTACTTGGTGCATTTGGCAACCATCCCCATTACAGGAACTGGTATCAACCCAGCTCGTAGCCTGGGTGCTGCCGTGATCTTCAACAGACACCATAATGCCTGGAATGACCACGTAAGGCACATCTGAACATGTCCTCCATGAGCTGCTCTCTTTGTTGATCTCTTGTGATCTCTGAACAATATAGTTCAAGACTATCGGAAAATCTAGACTCGTTGCCAATTGATCTCAGCCAACTGTATAACATAATAGAATGTGCAAATTATGTTTTCTATTTTTTTGTTTGGTGATATGCATGCATAGCAGCAGCAAGTCACTGCAGTAGTAGTCAGATGCAAGACTCCAACTGATTCGGGTGGCACTTTGGGCACTGGGATGGGTTGAATCATGGGTACACACTTCAGTGGATCTTTTGGGTAGGTCCATTGCTGGGGGCAACGTTGGCTGCGATGTACCATATGCTGGTGATTCGTGCAATGCCATTCTCCAAGACACGAGTCTAGAATGGGGGAAAAAAAAGCCACAACAAACCATGAGCAATACTGTAAATGCCGGCTATAACTCATGCTGCTGCAAGTGATCATTGGTTACTACTACTGCCCTCCATCATCACATATACTCCGAGCTTCATGATTCATGTCTACAGTAATTCTAATACTCTGAACAACAAGATTTTTATCACATCGTCATCGAAACCAGTACCAGTTTGTATTTCTCCTGTAATCCAGATACCAGTTGCAGCTTATATGTAAGTTTACATGCAAGTATGTCTCAAGTGGGATTTTGTGAAGTTTTTCTTCCCACTCCTTTGGATTGCAATGAATATGCCACTTTCCATCTGTACTCTTGTCTTTGATCTACATTCAAATACATGTTTTCTTGGCAAGAATGCGCTTGATCATGGAACAAAGCTTTTAATAGAATTATTAGGTTTTTGCCAAATTGAATGCAAATGAACACTAGACTTCCAGACATGTCTGTCGCATTATTAACCATAGCAACTCGAACATCAGTTGCTCCATGCCTTTTGAAAAGGTTTGCTTCTTCTTCTTTTTTTCTGTCATTTTTTGTGTAGAATCAATTGGAGGTGCTTTTGTTATGGCCAGCTTGGGTGCAATTTGGAGAAAGACATGGAATTGAGGGCACTTACATTGAAGTGAAATTTGATAATCCAAACATTTGTATCATTTCGGGATCCTGAAAGTTCAGTTGTGGATTTTGGAAACTCCTGGACTAATTTGCTCAAAGTGTAAACCTGTATGAATCTGGAATCAATCAAGCTGATAAATGATCATAAAACCTACTGGCTTTTTTCTATTGTAACAACACCCACTTCCATAGGCATTTTGTTTTTTGAAATGCCCATTAGTTTTCTTTGAAGAATTCTTGACCAGGTACTCACTTGGTACAATAGGAAATTCTTTTTTTTTGAAAAACTGTCTGGTGATTTTTACACTGTGTAAAGCCCATGGACTCCGGCTTCATACAAATTCAGGATTGCCTCATCTCCCTTCTAGTTCAGTAAAGCCCCAGTCCTAAAGCATTACCCTACACATAATGAAGTCTAAAGCATGAAGCTTTCGGGGAGTAGGCTGATGAGGGCTAACCTCGTGTTGTTACAATTTGGATTGATATTATAACTGTGCATGCTTCCTAAGAATTTTAGTATAATAGATACTAGTATTTTCTACAGAGGCACGCACACCCATGCCCGACAAGATTTTTTGATTTGCAATCTGGAAGATAGATGAAGAAGCTTTCTAACCATTTTCAAGATTCTAATATCCTGGTTCATCAATCTGCTTTACCCCAATTCAAATGAGATGCTCTAGTTGTCTTTCTATTTAAAAAATTTGTATTGCCAATTTTGAAGTGTTGTATACTAGAGTTTGAATTGTACTTAATTGAAGTTTTATAGATGATTGACCACTAAAAGACTATACATTTAAGCAAGAAAGGTTACATTGGGAGGGAGCACATGATGCGTGTGCCATGTGTTGACAAAGTGGCTTTAGAGAGTAATTTCATTGTTTGAAGTTATAGGGTTAAAAACCTAATACAAATATATGCTTCTAGTTATTTGGACAGTTTCATAACAGCCAAAAAAGACATGACCAAGGTAATGTCAGGATTCCTTACTCTTCTCCCTAGGTAATGCTCAAGGATCCACCATTCTTCTCATTCCCTAAATTGGGCAAATTGTAGAATAACATTATGGCCACTTTAGACCAAGTCCACGGTCCAAAATCACAATGACCAATTTGAAGCAAATTGTATCCTTGAGTTGGACTCTTTTTCACATCAACTAAATAGTTTTTCTTGACGTACAATGGTTATCTAAAGGCCTTAGGTCCAATTAATAAAAACACATAATACAACATGTGAGAGGATGATGTGTAATGATTGTCTAAACGCCATAGGTTCAATTAATAAAAACAACTAATATAGCATGTGAGGAGGTTGATCTTTCTCCTTCTTTTCTTCCTCTCCCTCCGTCCCATGTTCTTCTTCTTACTTTTTGCGATAGGCACAATACATTGGCGTTGGTCCTAGTGTTTACTTTGGCCATGCATCAAGTCATTTCAGAAATTGTTTCAATTCAATGGTTAGTTATTGGACAACATTGAAGTATGATGAAAACATTTGTTATATTTTGTGAAGTTTGTTGATATGGCACTAAGAGTTAACAACATACAAGAAAGTATGAGAAGGTGGTGTAATACATGAAAAATCAACTTTTTTGAAAGATTTTCCAAGAAAATGTTTTGGTATGTAGAAGGTTAAGCTAAAACACATAGATTGATTGCCTAGGATTACATAAGTCCAAGTATTGAGTGAAAAAATACAAACACTAAAATAAACATCCATGTAAAAGCTAGAGTGACAATGGTTCTTGCAAGACTAATCAAAATTCATTGCAAATGTGTGGAGAGAATTATATGGCATCACAAAATATATGTGCATCAAAAGAATTTTGTTTCACAATAAAAGAACACTTGAAATCATTAGCAATACTATAAGAAAATGAAAAAAATCATTGTTAGTTTTGAAAGCTTACATGAAATTCATCTTATTTTAGATGCCTTACAATATATTCCAAATATTGTGCTTAAAATAGACCCAAAATCATATTATTGTTGCAAAGGTTTTTACTCCACATTGATTTAAGGAGTTGTGGTTTAAAAGTGTAGGTTTTGAGATTATGACTATGGTGAATACAAGTGATAACTATTCATGATTGGGTTTTTTTTTAAAATAAAAATTTAGGCATGAAGTTTGTTGAAAGACAAATTTTATCTTACACATTAATATGAGATGTCATGATCCAATGCAACCATAGTTTAACTCCCTCCTCAAAGGTGAGAAAGATGAATTATCAATATTCAAAACACATTCACATTTTATACAATAAAAAAAAGATTTTATAGGATTTATTTTGCAATGTTAAATTGTAGTTTTAATATTTTATGGAAAATTTTATTTCCATTGTGCCACATGCTAGATATGGTGATTGCTTACATATGTTTGCACAACACATGTGCATTATCAACTCTAATGGCTCTATTATGGGGGTTGGGGGTTCAAATAAAAGCTCAAGTAAAAGAAAATATATAATGTTTGACAACATGAGAGAGTTGATATTTCTAAGGTGGTTAAAGAAGCAAATCAAATAAATGAAAATAAAACCCAAAGATAAAACCCAAAGATAGTGGATGCTGATAGAACTAATATAGAGGATGTAAAAGATTAAAATGAAAATGAAAATGTGTTAGGAATTGTTGAAAAAACCCAAACACGAAATCAAAAGAAAAAAAGATCAACAAAAATGTTGATAACTCATGATGAGGTTGTAACAAACAACTTCATTGGAATCAATTTGAAAAAATCGTAATGTTGCCTTCTTGAATGCATTTGATTATTGATCAAATTTTGATGAATGATTCAAAGTTCAAATGTTATAACTTAAAGTTTATTTATGAGACATACAATTTGAACACCCAAATTTGAATATTTTAAAATAAGGCATTCCTTTTTACAAATCATTATGACATTATTTTCATTATCTAGTCATGGGAACATGATCATAAAGTGTTCACACACATTTGATTTTTTACTTGTTTTGTCTTCTACCTTCACTTGGATTGAGAACTTTATCCATTAACTCCTTAAAACCTCTATCATTTGTAAAAACAATCACATGTTTTATCATATTTTCACTTCAATGCCACCAACTATCCAATGCACATAGATGGGACATTCATAACACTCATCAATTGAAATGTCATTCACAATCTTATCATACTATATTTAAATTGCATTGAATTTTCACTTGTAACTAGTTTGAATCCTTGGAAGACCATGCATAAAAATCAACATTCAATTGTGTAATTTCAATCTTATGTTAACTAACCCTAAACTATGATGGAAAAAAGTTCTTTCAAAGGACCCAAATGATAACTATCACATAAGTGAAAAATATTATTGCAATCCTTCAAGGATGGAATAAAATATTTAAAAGTAGCAAAGGATAATAGTAGTCCAATAGCAAGAGGAACCATGGCAAGTGTGAAAGTAGCCCAATAACAAGATAATTATTAACGTTGACACAAAAGAAGAAAGGGATTATTGAAGTTGAACCACTAATGTTATAAGAACTATAATATTGAAAACTCTAATGTAAAAACCCATTACAATTTAGTTTACATGTTAATTCAAATGCTATAACAATTTTGCATTATAGTAATGAGAATGTAATTTTATTTGAAAACCTAGCTAAGTGAAAGCATGTTAGAAGGGACCCACTTTAAGCAAAAAATGGTGATTATAACAAGTATGAAAGTATACAATGAAGTTTTTTTAGGTGACAACATTTTGGCAATCTTAAATTCAAGCAAAAATCTTTTGGAATGTGCGAGACAACTTTTTATAATTCAAAGTTCCCTTTAAATCAAAATTAACTTTTATTCAATGGTCTAATTAGTAAAAGGATTGAGTACATTCAATGTACACATAATATATAACATGTAATTTTTTTTACAACTATAAGATGTCATGTTAGGTGACATGTTCCATTAATAAGGGAAACCAAAATCCAAAACAAAAAGCATGTTCAATTCAATGATGTTATCCTCTTTAATTATCAATGTTTCGTCGATGAAAATATTTAGTAATAAAATTTTTATGTCTTATAAACACTAAAAAATCACATATGGTGATCAAAATGTCTGAACACATGTAACAATTTTCCCAAATTTTGATAGCTTTCCTATTTTTATATCATTGTCATTTTTCAACGAAATTTTCATGCAAAAATACCACATATAACTTCACTTTTGAAATATATTTGTCATTTTTCATGTTTTGTGATATGTATTAATTTGTTCCAAATATATTCATCACATACAAAATCAGCATCTTTTGTTGATTTTTTAAAAAATTGAATAAATCAAGTTCCAAACTTTTCAAATCTATCCAAAATTGTCATTAAGTTTAGTGTACACATCTTGTCAAATATTTCAAATGTAAAAAATTATACTTTGTGCTTATGATTTTGGGGACTTAAATGTGTTTTCAACCCCACACCTTTTTAAAATGTAGTTGTTGGGTGCCTTACAAGGTGTAATATGTGTTCTAACAACAATGTGTAGTCCAAAATTGTTTTTAGTTGTAATTCAAAGTTTACAATTTTAAAAGGGTGTTGCTTATCTATATCAAAGCACCGAAGACCGAATCACATTTTGTTTTTTATCATTCACTAAAATGAGATCCTATTTGTGTAGGCAATGAGAACTATGGTGCAACTTATGAAAGAGCGAAACTCTTGGGATATGCTTGGTCCTTTGTTGTTTTTTTATGTGTGTGGTTGTTATTCATTGATGATGGAGTGAAAAGAGCTATTAATAGTGATAAATGGCAGAGTTTTCTAGTAATTAAAGATTGAATTTTCTATTACTATTTTTTTTTTGGATTGTGTTTTTTAAGTGGATGTTGTTAGATTTTTTTGGAGGAGTTCAAATTGTGAATGATGGGACAAATGCCTTAATTTTGTTGAAGCTTTATTCACCTCTCATATTTGAATTTCCTGTTATGCATATGAGAAAATAAACATCCTTATAAACATTCCATGGAAAAGATGACGAACTTGAAAAGGTTAGAAGGTTGATATGGGTGTGATTTATTTAAATTGTGTTTGGTATACATGGTTTGTTCTTTGCGTTGATATACATAAAGGATTCAAGTACTTGAGAGATTGAGATCTTTAAGTTGAATACCTATTTTCGAGTGTGAAAATTTGGGTTCTAAAAGGAGATTGCTAGTGCCAAGGGTTTGGGTGTTAAGCTTGTTTGTATCATCATAAAATGTTGTTCAATGTTTGTCATAAGTGCAGTTTGAAGACTGGAATGGACATGTAGTTGGAAGTTGTGGTATCTATTTGTCAAGGGAAACACACCAAAAAGATCATAATTGTTTGCATGAGAAGGGATACACAGTGAACTAGTCTAATTGAATGCTTAAGTCATGGTCATACTTGAGCATTGAACAATAGCAAGTTGTATGAAAGTCATGGTTGGAGATATGTGTATCCAAATATGTTTTAGGTGAACAAAATGGTATTATAAATTTTGAAACATCTACTTGTTGTAGTTGCTTCATTTTTTTCATTACAAAAGAACATTTTGAAAAACAAAATGCCCACAACAATTGACATTTTGACATTTTTTTTTAAGACCATTTTGAAACACCCACTTTATGGGCATTGGGTGGGCACTTTGTTTTTCAAAATGTTCATTGTTGTCTTTTTTCTCATGACACTTGGTGGACTAGGTATCTTTCAAGTATCACATCATGTAAAACCCTCAACAACTTTTTTGATAATTTGGCCCCCTTTGTGTTTTACCCTACAATTTATGCAACAAAATTCTTAAAACTATTACAATGGTAATCAAACACAATTAACATTATATCTAATAGTACATACCCCAATTCCCATACAAAACACAATTGCATTTGGATCTTAATTCTTTAGTTACCATAAAATATTATTCATATATGTTGTGAGTTACTCGTAGATTGGCGCCCAATACTATAGAAACTAATAAAGTCACACACATGAAACATGCATACAAATTGTTTTGATTTTGCTATGTGTTTTGAATTTGGATTCCTATGACAAAATGTCCTACAACATGCATATACACTAAAAGAATTTTTCTATATACCAACCATTTTTGCAATTACAATTTTAATTGTTCCCCATGACAATCGATCAATCACAATTGGGTATAGTTGTACATTCAACTACATCAAGATAGCAATTATTGTTGTGTGGTTCTTCCTTTCTAAAATCACCTTTGATCCAAATTTTGACATTGTAAAACTTAATTGGAGGTGTTCTAGGTGGGGCTTGAACTTGGTTTTTTCGAATTTTAAATTCTTTGGTTTCAATTTTAATACATTTTTTCAAATTCAAAAACCTCCAAGCCTATTCAAAAATAGGTCCAATTCCATGTACACACTACACACTCTAGAGATTGTAATGTATAAAAGTTCACCTCAAATTAAAACAAAGGTCTATGTGGGCACACAATTGAACAAGTAATTATAACTAATATTTAATTATAAAGTTCAAACAACTTATTAACTTTCTTTAAAAAAACTAAAATTCCTAGGGTTAATCCTATCTAAAACTTGACCCATTTTTCAAGATTTTCTTTCACAGTTTTCAATCTAGCAAAAAACTCGTTCCATGGTTTCATTCTTGTATTGGTTCCAGCAAAAGGGTGTCAACTCAGGTCCTACTCACAAGACCTTAAACCTAAACCTTCAAGTTTTAGGTTGCAAACCAAATACCCTCCCAACACTAGTAGCAACCAAATTTTCAATTGCACATGCAAATGTGTTGTGCATATGTTAGAGATTGGATCGAAGCAAGATAAAAGCTACCTAAAGCTGTTCACATATAGTCATGCATCCGATGACAGATCATAATCAACAACTACTATTTTTTTCTACTATTATGCAATAAGTATTAAAAATTGACTAGTAAAAATCCAACATCATCTTGCAGTCCAATTCTTCACCCATTTTCAACAAAATAAAACAATGAGCAAAGAAATTGGACCATATAGAATGGGATCCCAGACCCAGGCAGTGATATAGTATGGTATGTTCTTTGACAATTTCATTCACGATTACGTAATTACATTACTACTTTTTGAGAGTTTCCAAAGGAAAAACCAAGAGAAAATTCAGTTATTTCAATGTTGAATGGTGAATCTGCAAATCCCTATAGGATCTGCAAATCCCAGAAATGGAAGAGCACACTTTACATAGTCAAGCAAAAACAGGAGCAGAAAACACACCATGTTTCTGTGTTGACATGTTTGAGACATGCCAAACTGATCTGTGTATTTCAGTGCAGCTGCCAATTGCACAATGGGTTGGTTGCAGGAATGCTGACTACAAGGGTTCATGATTATAGCCTGGGGTAGTATGCAGTGCTCAATTGTAAATCCAATAATTGGGGAACTGTCTAGGGGCAGAGTTTCATGGGGAGATTGCATATCACAGTAGAATTTAAGATGCAGCTTGTGGTATGGTGTGCCACTGTGCCTTTATCAATCATGTGGCAAATATAAGCATTCCAATGTTCAGTTGGCCAGGTTGTGTGCAGGACAAGCTTACCAAGATAAACACTGAAGGTTGGGTCTCCTCATACTCATGTCCCTGTCCATCACAAAAAGAAACAATCAAGACTCACAAGTCGATTTTGGTGCCTCAGTGCAAGCTGTGTATGCAAACTTGCTTTTTGCTTTTTTTCAACCAGAAAAATTAAATAGCGCATGGTTGCCAATTCAAAAGGGTGCCCAATGACCAACCACCTGAGAAGACAATAGCATGTGTGAAGATGTCAGCAAATAACAAAGTCTAGGACAAACATTACAAGCATGAATACAGAGCATGACATACTGCATGATGAAGATTCGTGTTCTGCATGATCAGCTTGCCAGTGAAATGATGGTGATTAGAGCCCCTGCAAATGTGACCTGCCTTTGTGCTTCTGCAACTGCAAATAGCTCTGCAACAACAGACATTATCTTAAAACAATCATAGTCAGCATATGAGGCACATTGGAAGCAGCATAAAGGCAGAGTTATGTTATACCTGTGACTAGATGATAAATAAGTTCAAAGTTCTTGGTATGCATTAATTAAACTCCAGACCCCATAAGCAACTCTTGCTGTTACTATCTTATCAATTGGAGTTCCCACTTTCAGAAAAAGGGTGTTACTATGTGTCACCAAAATCAAGAGTTTCTACCATGGTTTTGAAAAAGGTGATTTGAACCATCAAGTAAGCAAGATGTTGTTTGCTCTAACAGATCAGCACTATACTCTGACAAAATTTCTCAAACATTCCACAGAATTCTGCCAGAACCACCACTACATACCTGATGATCTATTAGAGTTGAAAGGTAAGACAGCCTCATATGCCTCCCCGTACACCACATGCTCAAGAAAATTACCTGCAAGAATTGAACCAGGACACCAATCATGGCATAAGGAAACCAATTTTCAGATGGAATAAAGCTAACAAGAGGCACCCACTCTGAAAATACTAAGAAACAATGACTGGGAAGTGAAAGATGCATTGAAAAGGGTCAAGAAAGGCATACCCAAATTGCATGTTGGAGAGACAGTTGCAAACTTGAACATTGAGAGAAGTTCTCTTTGGACTCTCTTTCAATGTGGTCACAGTCCACCTTCTTCCTGCCCTTGCCACCCTCTTACTCAGGAGATCAGTAGTTGTGAGGGTGCAACAACCAGATGGTGCACCTGAACTTGGGTGGAATTGATTCTGATTGCAAGCCCTTCACTGCTTTGTTTCTGCTGACAGGATCAGACTAATTCATCTGCTTCTTTCTCAAGTCTATCTGCCCCTAGTGACAGCAATGGAGAACTTAATGCCACTGAGATCTGGAGTAAGCCTGTCAACAGACATGCTGCAGTTATCTGCTTTCTGCCATAGTGACGAGAGAATTTTTTGTGGTCAGATTGTATGTGTGGTTCCAGCTGCTTCCATTTCTGCATGCGAGTCTGTTGGATCATTTGCATACTCCCATCAGCTGCATTTGCAAGAGTTTCAAGGTTTGCTATCAACCTGTCTCTCTCTCCCTGAGCAGCCCATATAAATTCATCAGTAACAGTATGAACTGGGGTCATTATGAACAAGTCATTATTCCCCTTGACTGTGGCAACAAACATTCTACAAACTTAAAGTGGAAAAGCCTAAGAAAAAAGAGAAACAATGATGCTAGACACAAAATGTGTTGTGGATAATACAGTAGTGACATGGAGCCAACCCAAAGACTCTTTCCCAAATGAAATGCAAAACTTTACCTGCAAAGATTGCTTTTCTTCTTCCAGTTCCTCAAGCTTCCTCTCATATTGCAGCCTTAGGTATACAGGATCAAAGCTCTGAAATATCTTCATCTCAGCCTGCATCACAACAGGAAAAACTAAGAACAGCAATTCTCTGACTCTGTAGCATGCAGAGATCCCTGTGGTATCCAGTGAATGCTATATGGCCAGAGGGCATAGCTGCAGAGTCCTTTGGGTAGGAACGTAACATAAGGCAAGTTCACCCAAAGAGAAACAAGTAGCAGGGAAGAGGATCTCAGACATAAAAAAGGGCTTAAGAACTGCATCACACATACTCACCTCTTTTTTCTGAAGGCGAATGGTAAGCTCTCGAAGCTGTTTGCAAAGATTCTCTTTGGCAACCACAACAGTCTCAGTTTCACCAGAAGGATCACCTGTGTACATAGACAAAAATTTCAGAAATGAATGTTTCATAGTTTAAAGAAGAATGAAGAGGATCCCATTAACAACATACAGGAATTACAGATATCTTACCAGCTGGTAAGAAAATTCTTCCATCAACGTGTGTGGTTTCAAAGTTAAGTCCTGAAGCACTGTCTCCAAAGCTGTCAGAGGAATGAGCAGAAATGGGCCTTGAGGACTGGATGGATGGAAACCTTGAATTCTGGATTTGAAGCAGTTCACACTCCAATTCCTGAATTCTTGTAACATAATCTTTCAGCAAGCTTCCAGTCTGCAGCACCTTATCAATCACACATTAGTGTGCCACTTTAATAGTAAAAGGTTTCAATCCATGTGGCAAGTGAAGGATGCCAAGCTGTGAAGAGAGCAGTGAAATGGCCTTTGACGAAATCACAGCTATCCATATAATACCAAGAAAATTGACTGGGTCGCACAGAACATACCTGGTCATCGACATCTCCGTCAAGTTCTTCAAAGGTCTTGCCAGCACGAATCTTCTCAAGTTTCAACTTCAACTTATCGCGCTCAACCTGAATCCAATGCAAAGAACATAAGTGAGAACAGAGGGTGGTTTCCCTTTCCACTCATCATGCCAACCAGAATTATGACAACCTCTAATCTGAAAGAAGTGCAGGTCCTGCTATTATTCTCTAGCATCAGCACTTTCCAGATTATCACTCTGGATGATTCATAGGATTCAACACTATATGTACTAGAAAATGAGATAGGTCAGGCCAATCACCTGTGAATGCACAGCAGTTTGAGCCAATGATTCGAGTTGCCCACGAGCCTCTACCAGTTCTTTCCGAAGGTCCATATTGCTAGCTTCAAGCCATGCTATCTTCTGCTTCATCACCTGCACAGAACCCATACAGAAGCAGCACACAACAGTCAATTGTGGACTCCAAAATTACATCTTCACCTGATGGAATCACAGCAAGTGACTCACAGCATTAGAGATAGAATGGAAAAAAAATTGACAGGCTAAAATAGCTTGATACTTATCCTGCATACCTGCACCTCTGTGGAAGATGGCCCTCCAGCACGTGCACAGAGGAGTTCTGCCTGCATAAGTTCTAATTGCTGACGCATCTGCTGCATCTCTGCAGCCATTGGATCACGGTTAACCTGCACCACTGACCAATTGAACGATTAATCTATATTTAAGATAGCCCTTCTTCTGGTCACACACAAGCTCCTCCACTCCAAGTGTAGTTGGTGACAAAACCCCACGAGAAACATCAAATCAAGAAGATGGCATTGTACAGATTACATGGCCCTGTCTCACAATTGAAGAACAAATCAGTGTTACCTATCCGCAACTATACTTGTGGAAAAAATTGCCCCAGTTTTCATAATGCCATGCACTCTAATGACAACAATAGATACCAGGCAAGGGGTACACATTGATATGGTCAGATTCATCACACACCATTGGCTTGTTTTGGATGTTACGGGCTCGGTTGGCATATTTCAATGTATTCAAGGTCTCTTCAGTGTTTGAATCTGCTGGACTCACACAAGCTGCATGAGAAAATGAAGACAAATTAGTGGAAGAGCATGAAACAAAAGAATCTGTTGTCAAAAAAGCTGAGGCCAGTCTATATGTCAAAGGGTCATTGCAAGTGACCCACCAATCATAACAGTCCTGCTATTTCCTCCTAGTGAATCCTGAAAAGCCCAACAATCTTTCACAGAGTCAAATCATTATACCCTTTGGTGAAGCATTGCAAGCTAGAAAAAGGGTCCAGGCTGATCAAAACTGCAAACTTACATTATCTTTGATAACATAGATAGTGATTGTACATTATACACAATGTCTAGTGTGAATATTTCTTAGCCCCTGTGCACGAAAGACATCCTCAGTCAACTAGAAAAACAAATGAAAGACTAAATATACAACCCAATAAAAAAGTAGAACAAATTCTAAGCAAAAGCTTGCCTGTAAGAGTCGAGTGAGTTTGCTGTCACGATAGGGTACATGCCCTCCTTCTCTACGCTTCTTGTCATCACCTAATGCACTAATTACATTTCCAAGGGCTAGAAGTCCTTTGTTTATATGCACCCCTGAAACAAGCAAAAGAGGTGAATGCTTGAGTATGATGTCCATTATCACCTTTCTTGCCTGCAGGCTGTGAAGGGAACTGCAAGGTCAAAAATAGGGATCAAGCTTATATTTAATCACACCTTCTTTAAAACGTGCACCATCAGATCCAGTTCTTTTTGCCCTTTCTGAGCCAGCCAAATCCACAAGATGAAGCTTTGCACAAAGGTACTCCTCACCACAGTCATCCAATTTATCCCATTTACGCCGCTGTTCTAGTGTTATGGTGAATATGGCATGTGACCGACTGACACAATAAGCCCCAAACCACAACAAGAAAACTGTGAATACATTATCGTCATCCTCAGGTGCTACAACTTCACATCCAGTACCAACAATCAGTGCAATGTAATCTATAACTGGTTTTGGTTTGACAAAAGCAACTCTAACAAAAACAATGGAAATGCACAAATGAACAGATATGGGTGTCTTCATTTGTCAGCAACAGGCACAACCATAACCAATTACCACCTGTTTAGAATTGGATGGATCGCTAACCTTGACTGTGAATTCATGTTGGTGCTACCAGTAGCACGACAAAGAGATCCTCGCTCCAAACAGGATGCCATTTCCTCCAGACTCTTAACATTGACCTCTGTTACACCAGACAAAGTTATTCCTCCACTGATTGTTTCTCGGATCTGTATAGGTGGCTTCCCACTTCCCGGTACCTTCATTCCTCCCCCAAATGCTGAACCCATTGTCCCACCCATGTACCCATAGTCTGCTGGGGAAGGGTTCAGATCCAAAAGGTCATGCACTTCCTCCTTCAGAATCTGCAAGACTCAACAAAAAATCCAGCTGGTTACCAGAGCTCCCCTTGCAACTTTGAAGGACTTGACACAGTGTTCCCTACAAGCAGGAGGATCATAGCTAATGACACTGCATATCTGATGCTTGCCAAGCAGCATATTGGATGCTGTCAACCTGGAGTACAAGAAAGCTGACTACCTCAATGAATGACACTCGAAGCTGGAAATCAGCCTCTTGCTTCAAGGTTTCAACTCTGTTAAATATAGTCTCCATGACTTGAGAGATAACTCCTTCAGTGTTGCCTCTCACAGTGTAGCCTGTCCCCATAGTGTAGGTCTTCCCAGATCCTGTCTGAACAGAGAAACAACCACCATGGTATCAATGACCAACAGACACAGTTCTTCTGCACCCCAAGATATTTTGTCGGGGAATTACAAGAGAAAATTATCAGTTATTGCACCTGTCCATAAGCCAACACTGTCGCATTGTAGCCATGGAATAGTCCTTCCACAAGAGGCTTCACACATTTGTCAAAGATAGAATCCAATGGGAGGGCACTACTACCAAACACATAATCAAATGTGAAAGAATGGTGACCAATTTGCACCTGCCAAAACCACAGATTACCCAATACATCCATCAGTTTCTATTTTTCTTAGTACCCAAATCCACTACAAATGATGCAACACAGAGTCACATAAAAAATTGCAGAAAGAGGAACCGTACAACCTGTATTGCCATAAGAAGAAAGGGCAATGCCATATCTGCCCAGAGTGTCTTCAGCCCTTATTAGGGCATCAAAAGTAGACACTACAAATGACAATATGCGGGCCAGACAATTGCCCAGGCTCTGAGGGTCAGAAGCCACTAAGAACACACAATTCAGATAGCCAGTTTACCCATCAACTTCTCATAAATTCGTGGGTTCATTACTATGGGTACACTACAAAGAATGCACCTGATGGTGGGTACATGTCAAACCTGCAACCCACTTGCAAGGTCTGGATTGAAGCTTTAGAAATTGCCACAATTGCTTCCACTTGTCCAAACCAACTCAAGAACACAGAGTAGGGAATGCTGACTAGAGAAAGGGACCCCCAAAAAGCAGAAACCAGAGAGGAACCCTAATGCAAGCCTCAGGAAATGGATGAGGCTTGCATTAGGATTTTCACCCATGCCAATTGCAAGGCCAGCAATATGTGCACGCCCTAAAGCAGTAGTACATTCAGTTTGATGGGTTTAGGAATTGCCACAATTGCTCCATAATATCTCAGGAAAACCCACAGAAACCCCATCAAGAGATCCTGGTCCATACAGACAGATCTTTCTTTGGGATACAGGATTTTCCTTTACCAAAATTGTTCTTTTGTCTACTTACTTGTGGTTCACCAGGGACGATCGCGATACAGTCGCTGCAGCCTTGCACGCGCTCCATGGCAATGAGAGGCCGAATATTCACAGCCACCTGCACAGCCTGCGTCGTCGTCGCTTCTTTCTCGCTCCCGCCATTCTCCTCCTCATCCACCGAAACAGCATCATCTCCATTGCCCTTCTTCGTCATCAGCGAAGAGATCGATATCACAACACTCCGCGTTTCGCCTTCTTCTCCTCCACCTTCTCAAATGAAAGAAAGAAACAACCCCTCACGAAACCCTAACCCTAACAACCTGAACTATCTAGATACACTACCACAAACCAAACATTCATGCACACAACAGCACCACCAACAGCAGCATCTAGATCTTCGAGAAAGCTCGAAAAAAGATACATATAGAAACAAACAAAAACGGATCACAAATCAAAGTAGTAACACTAGTAGTAGCTTGTATCATCAATCAACAAACGAAGCATCCGAATTCCTCACACCCAACGAAACCAAAAGTCTCTCATACAACAACAACACGAGAAAAAGAAATTCTACAATTCTACAAGACTAGGGAGGTAGAGACGAGGGCTTCAAAACATGAGAATCTCAAACTGCAGGAAATTCATGTGCCTCCCGCGTCAACAAATTAAAAAACTCAATGTTTACTGGGCTAGCGGGAATTTTTCTCCAGATCCTAATTCTTCTCGTAATTTTAAAGAAGCGCAATTTTCTGAGCCGATTCTCTCTCGCTCTCTCGCTCTCTTGTGGCTGCTTGCTTCCACACTCCAACGGCCATGTACTTCGCTCATGAAGCCAGGCTACTAAGTACACTGGGTTACCTATTATCTACGCACTAGGGTAGGTGGGTTGGTAGGTAGGTACCTAAGTATGGTGATAGAATCAGTGTTTTTGTTTTTTTTTTTTTTTTTTTGTGGACAATTTTGTGTTATAACGAAAAGTGGCAAATGATCTACAGGAAGATTTAGCCAAATTTGATTAAAAGCCAAATATGAGAATTATTATTAATTTCTAAAAAGTCCTTCTATATTTTTGGCTACCTACTTGAACAATGTATAGAAATCTGGCGATTTTTCTTAAATTTTGATCGAATTCTGACTACTGAAAATCTGAAGAAAGTACATGATTTAAGCACTTTTAATTTTTAACATAGTAAGTATATTTTGGGCTATTTATATAGCCACCAAAAGAAAGGCTGAATGAATGAATGAATGAATGAATGAATGAATGAATCATGGCTCATCTGGAATCTTTGGTCATGAAAAGCCAGGCTATTTACATTCGGTTACCTACTACCTAATCTAGGCAGTAGGGTAGGTGGGTTGGTGGAAGTAGGTCCCTTAATGTGGTGATGGCATTTGGAATTGGGAGACGTGGATGGTCGTGATTGGTGTAATCAACCAACGAGATCCTAAGCGAAGTGTGTAGGTAGGTAGGTAGGTAGGTAGTAGCGTGGCGAGATTCTGATTGCAGTTTACTGCACGCCAGTTGGCAGACTTTTAAGGTACTTCTCTAAGACTTGTCAGAGACCAATTCAAAGTTCAAAACTTGCCAACCAAATAGGTTTTTTTAAATATATATATATATAAAATAAATTTTATTTATTTAAAAATTTAAAAATATAAATAAATAATTTTAATTTAATTAATTTTAATTTCTTTATTATTATAATAAATTTTCAATATTTTAATATAAATTTTATTTGAAATATGTTTATTTTATTTTAATATAAAAATAATATTTTAAAATATTTTAAAATAAATTAATTAAAATTTTTAATATAAATAAAATTTTAACTAATTAATTAAAATATTTATAATTTATATTATTATTAAAATATTTATAAATAATACTTTTAAATAATTTAATCTAATTTATTTTTTATTATTTTTATTTTGAAAATTCGGCTTTGAAACTAATGGAACAATAATGTAAGTCGTGTGTTTATAAACAAGTGTGTGTGTCAAGGGAACATAGAGGGATTAATGGATGCCGATTGAATAAAGGTCTGATTAGAACCTAGCTTATATACCTGTGCTTTTACAAAGTGGTCATTAGTAAATCCCTAAAAGAAAATCTTGATTTTGGATTTGGCAGCAGCCTCTGTTGAGACATCTCTGAAGTTCACTTCATACCTTATTGGGTGTCTATATCATGATTGAGGAATTTCTTTGCCCATGGAATCAATTAAACTCAATTTGTGCACTAAAGGGGGACTGGACTTGCAGATCAAAAAGACCTAGCACGGTGTGAAGGTTGAGGTCACACACCATGGAAGTATGCGACAGAAATACTGAGTTTCAGGGCTCACGAAACTAGCCACAAATGAGCTTGTGTATGCAGCATCCTAACTTGTACCTTTAATGTGGTATGCTCATCTTTTCAGTTTGCAATTGGATGGAGTCTGGAAAAGTCAAAGTAGTCATGGGTGTTTTGGATAGAGGCTACCCGGTTCACAATGAGTTCTTCCTGCAGATTCCCTGTTGATGAGAGGGGGACTATGAAGTCTGTCACTGAATTCTTTAAAGAGACATATGGGTATGTCATTCGCCACCCATTCTTGCCATGCCTTCAAGTTGGCAATCAACAAAGACCCAACTATCTTCCTATGGAGGTGTGCAAAATTGTGGAAGGTCAACGGTACTCAAAGCGCTTGAATGAAAAGCAGATTACAACTCTCCTGAAAGTCACCTGCCAGTGACCTTATGAACATGAAAAGGATATTTTGCAGGTTCTTGTTTGCTCTGAAGTCTGCCTGTGGCTGTTCTTGTTGATCAGGAGTTAGTTGATGTCTCTTGCTTTTGGTAGGCAACCTGTGCTTGTTCTTCAGTACCTCTCATTTAGACAGGCGAAGTGAGAGTGGATGGCAAGTGTTAGTGTGCTCCAGCAACTCTTTCTCTGTTGGACAGAATTGTTGTACACCTTTGGTAGGCAACCCGTGCTCTTAGCATTGTGCCCACAGGTTGCCTACAACCTTCAGTGTGAACCTGGTGTTTGTCTGCAATGTGCTTCACTGAAAATGTTCCTAATGATTGCACTGGGAGGAGAAGTGCTGGGTTGAGTTTCCTTAGTTTTTCTAATGCTCTTCTTGGTTGCAGAGTGCATTTGAACCAATCGTTGTTCATTAATTTCAATTGTGGGTTGAAAACTCCAATAACAGCTTCAGCAGA
>Ga0209611_10004095_pt1 | contig 25037 bp, 16 predicted proteins | sample S1TSphgellanicum_3_FD_187693 | JGI IMG/M metagenome (GOLD analysis project Ga0209611, IMG submission 187693) | Host-associated microbial communities from peat moss isolated from Minnesota, USA - S1T2_Fc - Sphagnum magellanicum MG (SPAdes) (version 2) | ecosystem: Host-associated > Plants > Peat...
ATTCCAAGGAGAAACAGGATTAGGGTTGTGGAGGTTGGAGTGGTTCCTTTGCTCATAGAGCTTCTTCCAGATGCCAAGAGAAGCAATGTGGAGCTTGCTTTAGGGGTTCTGGAGCTTCTCTGCACCATAGCAGAGGGAAGAGCAGCTGTTGCCAATCATGTTTTAGCCATGGCTACTCTAGTGCACCATTTACACACAGTCTCCAACTTGGCTACAAAACTCAGTGTTGCCATTTTCTGGTCAGTTTGCAAAGCTTCACCAGCTTGTTTGGTGCTGCTGCTGGTGCAAGTTAGCTTGACTTTTTTGCTAAATGTATTGACATTTTTGTCTTAGTTGAGACTTGTATAGAGTTGTGCCTGGTTGCCTAGGGTGCTTGTGAACTAATTGTCACAGATGGGTGAATCAAGCATGCATGTTAATTTTCTCATCACACACTGATTGCTGCCTGGTATAGGTGCTCAATCGCTTGACATATGCCTCAACTCTTTCTCACTTGCGGTGGCTTAACTCTCCTATTGGTCGTGAAAGTGAGCTCTTAAAAACATAGTTATGACATTCTTGGTGCGAGAATGTTATGGAAGCCCAAAGAAGCAAGAATTTTAAAGAATTTAAAAAAATTTTATAGATCAACCAGTGTAATTTGGTAAACATTCGCGGGTAAAGAATGTTATGACAAGGTGCTAAATGAAGAATTTTAAAGAATTTTAATGTGCAAAATGAAGAATGTCATAATTATGCTTAAGAACCAAATAAAGTGTATGGACTGAGTCTCAGGGTATGATCTCATCTCTATTTCCTTGAATGCAACTCTATCATATCATTGTTTGCTTTGGTAATGACTTGTGCAATCCTTTTACATGTTGTGGGTCTGTTTAGGGAAGCTGGCAAAGCCTCGACAATTGCATAACTCTCACTGGGGAATGATGTGCCCTGCAGAAACACCTGAGGGCCAGGCCCTGGAGTCTTCAAGAATCTCATAATGTTCTAGAATTCGGGAACCCAGACAAGGAAAAAGGGATAGCACTCAAGCTAGGCCATTGTGGACATTTTCTTCTTTGGCATTAATTGGTAGTTGAGGCCTAAAAAACACCTTTCTGTTGCAAAATGCTCTTTTGCTATTGTTGAACCTTGGAATATGCAGTTCTTTGCCTTGTGCATATGTTTCTCAGTGATCGTAGAGTTTTGTTGATCGATCTGTTGTTGACATGCACTTTTGGCAATTCTAGATAGCACATTGAACAAAGCAGATGAAAACCCTAAACCTTAACCCTAACCCTAACCCTAACAGTGGGACCATGTGACACATGGCGATTCAAACTCTCAAAATATTTGTTGCATTTGCAACTACATTGTGCGGTCACTAGGTTGCCACATGGCATGATCCTGATAATTAAACCCTATAACCCTAACCCTAATATGTGCCACGTGTACAATGACATAGCCTTAAACCCAACACGTGTCCACACCCCAACGGCTACAACTTGGACGGTCTAGATTAATCAAAGTAATTCTTAAAACTAAATATTTAATTACAAAATAAAGGTACACGTGTTCGCATACAATTGGGTTAGTTAATTAACATGTAATGCAGTGTGAATGCAACCCCTATAGTTACATGCAGTCGCACGACCAACTGCTAGTATAAAGTATGGGTGGATGAAACCATATAACCCAACCGTATGTACTTGTATTATATGACTGTCGCATGCAACTGCAATTTTCATGCAACTTGTTTTAGGCAACTGGGTGAATTTCCAGTTGCATGTGTTGCATGCAACTGAAAACTAGCTGCATAAGACAGTTGCAAAATGCCAAATTTCTAGTAGTGCATTGTTTACACTTTTCCCATTTATCATCCATCTTGGGTGTACTCTTCCTTGCCAACTCAATTGTGTTTGGGATGTCATCAAATATTTCGATTTGTACCTTGCGCACCACACCATAACCACCCTAATTGTCTCCACCCAACAATGGGAACACATTTGTTGTGCTAGGAATCCATAATATATCACAGCTTCAAATTTGGGCCAAAAGGTTTCGAGCACCTTCTTCCATCCATGGTGTAAGTTTCGCCTTCTTTTTCAATCGATTCTTTGAGAATTTGACCCACCATGAAATTTTCTCCCACAAATTCGCCACCTTTGTGGTCCATGCCTTGTCCTTTTGTAGATAAACGACATCAAACCATTGCAATAAGTTTGTGGCTAGATCATAAATTTTGCATTCAAACCATTCTGAAAACCCTTCAAAATTTTTAAGCTTAGTGTATTGCGAGGAACCATCTAATTCAACGAAAAACTTATGTTCCATGATTTGCTTATACTTCTTCAAGCTAATTTTTTGTTTGCTCACAAAAACACCATCAAGGTATGCCATTTTGTGTTCCATGAATAATGTCATGATAATTTCTTAAAATGGTCATGTGACGATTCATTTAAGGTCATTGTCCTCAAGCATTTGAGGCTTTTGGGATTGTGTCAATCAAATGTTTTCCCGGTTGGAAATTTCTACAACCTTTCACTTGTGCATGGTTGAATGTCAGTTGCTCAAAAATTTAAGGGGATCGGTACCAAATGATGTGTGAGATAACTTGTTTTAGTAATTTTTGGTTAAAAGGCTTGCTTGATGGTTGTTAATCCAATTTTTGAAAAGTCAAACATTAATTGTTAATAGCAATTAAAATCTTGAAAACTCAAGGTTTAATGTGTTCCAAAATTTTTGCAAAATGTGAAAAATGTCACCTTTCACCAAAGACTTGATCACCTCAACTCACCCAAGGTTCCACACAATGGTTGTAAATGGGCAACCAAACATACAAAACCCAAATTCAAACATAAGTGTTCAAAAATGAATCAAGAGTTTCATTTTAGAACTCATATACCCCCAAAGACTTTTTAAAAAATTGGTTACCATAGAACGATTGAGAAAAAATTTAGTTATAGTTTGACGTTTCTTAGATGGCAACCAAAAATGGATTTGATCCATCCACAATGATTGAAATCATAAGGGTTGTCTAATGGCAACCAAATTTAATCATTGTTGTTGGATGGCAACTTAATTTGGTCGTCATTACCATTAGACTATGGTGACTGATAACCGTTTGATCACCATGCCCTTGTGGTGACTGAAAACCTTTTAATCACCATAATTTATTTCCCCTCTTCTTTCAATTCCATTTGGTGGTAACCAAATTTGGTCACCACCCCCATTAGATCATGGTGACCAAAAACCTTTTAGTCGCCACACACATATGGCGACAGAAAACCTTTCGATCGCCACAATTTCTTTCCCCTCCTCTTTTGATTCCACTTGATGGTAATCGAAACATTTTCGGTTGCCATGTAGTGCGATCCTCCCCTTCCCCTCCCCCTGTTGTTTTTTCCTTATTTGTTTTCCCCCCTAATGGTGACCAAAACCCTTTCAATCGGCATGTGTGATCCCCTTTTATAACATCAAGGGTACTTATTTTGTTTCATATTAATTAGTTGGGGGTGTTTCACAAGTTTAATTTTGTTTTTTTTTGTAATGAACCAATTTGAGTGGCCCATCGCAAACTATGGAGGCCCCCCAAAATAGAAGATTCTATGGAAAGATGGAGTGCCTCCCCATTTGGCGCACCTATATAGGTGAAAAGGAGAGGACTTTGGGGAAAACATATGGGATTAAAACAAGTTGTTATTGGGAACACATTCCAAGAACCTAAAGAACATACTGGAAACTTGATGGGAACCCATTGGGAATTTGAAGTGAACATGTTGGAAACAAATGGAAAAATGGAAAACAATGTTTCCTTATTGGGAGTTAAATTTGATGCAATTTTGTAACACATATTTGTAGTAGGGGTTAAAAGAAAGGAATGCTTAACTATAATTATTATAATAATAAAAGAATGAAAAATAATAATTAAGAATTTAATTAATTAACTTGAACTTAATCAATTGCAATATCTATCAATATATTAAACCCTAATAATACATTATCAAAATGGTATTTCCAATAGTTTTTAAACAAAGCTTCTATTGGCAAAAACATTTGTTATTTTTTTTCATGAATTCAATTAAAAATTAACAAATGTCATATTTTGTCAAAATAGTCATGTGTGTCATAAACATGAAACTTTGTTGGGATGTCCTTGGACAACAAGTCCTCAAAAAAAATTGATACATTTAAAATATAGACTCTTTTGAACACACATGGAAGATATTTGACACTTATGCCATTGTGATCCCAAGCTATGAACACATTATCCATGTCCATTACATTTTCAATTTTGACACATAATGTCAATTGTATGTCCTTGTACAATAAATGCTTTGGTAATTGAAAAATATTCACATCATATTTGCTTTCTTTTTGGTTTAGGAAATATATGACATGTGCCCCTTCCTAGTCCCAAGTCAGGATGGTGTGGTCATCCCATTTGTGAGCATGTTCAATTATCTTTCCTTTAATTTGATTGTTTGACATATTTCATTTTGTGAAAAAAATTAAAATCACAAAAATAACAAAAAGTAATGCATGAAGTCCCTTCCCCCCTTTCTTTAAAATGTTGTGCATCAATTGTCCAAAACAACTAGAATCATACATGTTGAAAAGAAAGTGAGGATAAATGAAAATGCGAAGTTCCTTATAATATAGGTTAAATTAGGGGTACCCCAAAAACTAAGGGCATCCAAAAAATTTAGTAGTTGAAATTTAGCACAAGTATCCCAAAACTCATCCCTCTTTACATTAGTTCAAACAACTTTTGCCTTGGTGGGTAACTTCTAATAATGGCTACCACGCAATGCGTTGACAAAAGTTGTCTAATTAGGATCAACAACAATTTGTTCAATGGTAAGTTTGAACAACCTCTACTTTTCAACCATTAAAAAAGTTGGTTGCAAATTGTGTTTCAATGGGGTTTATTAACATTAGGTTGATTTTATAATGATGAAAGATTGCTAGTGGTGCATGGTATTATCATATGAAAAAAACAATTTTCGCCTTTTTCACAAATTGTTTCACCCATGTTGTTATTCCCCAATTTTCCAATAGCAAGTTCACACAATGAAAAACATAACCTTGAAAATAAAGACTTGGAAAATGAAAAATTAGAAGGTCAGCCACACTTCTCATGTTTGAAACATTGTTTGTACAAATTTGTGCAATGTTGTCAACTCCAATGGTTTCGATGTATCCAACCAACATATTACATATGTAATGGGCATCCTTCCACTCCCTAGTTATATCAATGGAACCTATGAATACATCATCACTTGGACTTGAACAAGCATTATGTTCAACAATGGATGTCATGCAACATTTATCCCAACCATTAGAACAAATGGTTGCTCCATATTTGTGAATTGAATTCCACGTCCTTTTGGTTACTTGTTTGGACACATCCATTTTGGATTGGCAATCCATGGTATGGTGGGGGCTTGTAATAGGTTTGAGATTTGGAAGTTGTTTTCACAACTTCTATGAACGTTGGGTGTCGCACAACATTGAAGGGAATGTTTACCACATCATAAAATAAAGTTGCCTACTTTTTGTCCAAATCTTGTTTCCTAGTTGAATCTAATCCCTCAGGTAATGAAACATGTCAAAAGGTTTGAATGTTATTATTTGTTGATCTTTTATGACCCTTTGTGTTGTTTGTAGGGGGGTGAAAATTTGAACCCTTCCACTTGAAACATTGAAATAGATTTTCTTTCCATATAAAGATTCGGCATTTCAATGGCCATGTCCTCTATTCGCCCATCTAGGATATGGGTTGGCATTTCCATGTGATTTAATGGTGGAGGGATAAGTCCATCACATTGGGCAAATAGGGCTTTCACCCGTGGATGTGCCTTTGAACACATTGTAACTCCAACTCACCCATTGCCATCATATCGATAACCAAAATGGAAGAACATTCTATCCTTGCAATATGAAATAACATTGTAGTAAAACTTGCATTCCACCTTCCCTAACTTGTCCTCTGGTAACAAATACCATGGATTCCACACGTTCCACCTTCCCTCCATTGATAAAACATTGTACACAAGAACAATAAACTTGATTAATATAATTAAGGCATTCAACAATAAAATTAGACTCTCTTCAAGGCTACAATTGAAATTCAACAACAATTGCAAATACAATATGACAATCTGAAATTCAAACACCCATAAAGGTTTCACTCCTCCCTCCCAAGGTATATGGCAATGGTTGGTGTTAAATAAAGCAAGGCCCACACACCTCAAAACATAAAGTGAATATTGGCATGCAAGGTCTACATTTTATTATTAGGCATAACCAAATTCCATTGCCAAATCAATGGTGGCTTGATCAATGCACGGTCAATTGGATGACCAAGATCTAGAAACATGCAACAACAAAAAAAATAAAATTAGTCGCCACATGATTGGCAATGGAATGCTTTCAATCACCATTCATGTTGTAATAGAACACTTTCAACTACCAACAATGTTGGTGCCCAAAATTTATCAATTGTTGTATGCTTGGCGACCGAAAGCATTCCATAGCCAATCATGTGGTGATTGAATTTTTTTATTATAGGATTGATGAACGAAAAAAATTTGGTCGCCACAAGGTTAGCAACCAAAATTTTTCAATCACCGCAAGCTTGGTGACTAAAATATTTTGGTCACCACAAGGTTTACATTGATTGAAATCGGTCTAGTTCAAACACCCATAAGCCTATTGCATGCAACCTTGGAGTGCCTTTGACCTAAGTTGACTTAAACTAACCCTATAATGACATGACACAAGGGTGTGTTTGCATCCAGATGTGTTTGTCATGTTGTGATGAACACCTAGACATTGTGACAACCCTAGCACCAAATGAAATGATTTCATTGGCCAAAATCATATTTTAACAAACACCTTATAAATCACATGTGGCTACATGGATGGCTTTGTTTAACACTAGCAAAATTTGTGGTGTGGAAATGGCAAAATGCATTGTCAAAGGAATTTTTGAAATGGAGTTGACAATGTTGTTGGTTATGTGTTGCTAGCAATAGGCTTCCTTGTGAGAGTGTTGAACAACGAAGAAAGGTGTGAAAAAACAACCACTTTGCACCAAGATTGAAATGAATAATGATGTGCATACATTTGTGATAGGGGATTAAAACCATCCCTAGATGACTAAAATTCATGCAAAATTGCAAAGATTATTGAGTTTCATCCATGAAACAAGGTACACGTGCCTTGCATCCATGAAACAAGGTACACGTGCCTTGCATCCATGAAACAAGGTACACGTGCCTTGTACAAATTTTTTTTTGCATGATGTGGAAGAAGAAGAACAAATGTTTCATTTGTGTCACCATAGCAAGAAATTGGTGAAATTGCATTTGGGCTCATCAATATAGTTGTTGGTACTCCTTTCAAAATAAGAAAAAAATTGCAAGTTTGTGAAGATGACCACACCTCCACAAAGATCATCTCAAGATAGTTGGGAAAATAGTCATGGTAAGGATGTTAATCACTTTCATCACTTTGAAGATGGTATTTGTTCTTGCTTGTACTATTGGTGATGCGAATAATATGTCTTGCCAATCAATATATAAAGTTCATTTTGTTACAATACCATGGCTAGATTATTTTTTGCATTTGTGGCTATATGTTGTGAGCCATTGTATCTTTACAACTTTGACACTAGTTATATTATTTGTAGGAATGTTAAAATTTTCAAAAAAAATCCAAGGAAATAAAATGTGTGGAGGAAAAATATAAAATATTTTGGAATATTTGATTTTTGACATGGAATCTTCAAAATTAATTAAAGATTCAATAGACATCTATAGACACTACCAAATTATACTATAGTAAATTAACCAAAGAGACTTGTGCAATTAGCACACTTTTTGTTACAAGAATGGGGTTTTTTACTTTGATACCTAGACATGTTAAAGGCATATAAGTTGACTAAACCTTTTATAGTTCATATTGAAATTTGCATCAAGGCTAATTGATGGTTGAACTTTTTTGAGCAAGGAATTTTGAATCTTGATTGTCAATATGGATGTGTGAGCAAGGTTTTTGTTACTTGTTGAAACTTGCACGTTCATTCAATGTGTTTTGTGCAAGAATTAAACATTTTTTGAACCTTGTTAAAAAACTTAATTATATGTTGGAATGTGCTTGAAGCATATTAGTATACCACTAAATTAGGTTGTGTAAGGTCATTCATTAAATTGATTTAATACTACAAATTTCATATTTGTCATTATAGATTGGGTCTAGCTCTACACATATGGGTCATGAAAAGTTTTTTTTTATGTAAATGTGTGAAAAATTCTTATGGACATGGTTGCAATAGGCAATTGTTGTATGGGGTTTATGTTGTGTGAATGCATGGATGGGTGCTTGGCATATTAGGCACTTCCATGTATATGTGTCATATTTGCTTGTTGCTTGAGAATGCATGTGTTTTTACCCAATCTTCAACACACAAAAAACAAAATTTCTTTTTCTAGTTTTTAAATGTGGCATTGTTAGCAATAATCCAAAAAAAATAGCAATAATTCACGACACATTTGTAGAAAACTTTCCAAATTATTGAAAATTGGTGAAAATTTGTCCCAAAGTTTAGAATTGTTTCAATTTTTTTAATAATTTTGAGTTTTTGAATTTTAAAAATAATTTGCAACAAAATATCACTTTCTAATGTTTTAGGTTGAAATTTGGTGTAAAGACTTGCTCTTATTCTTTTAGTTTAATTGGAAGGCATGTTACCCAAAGTATTTTTAGTTCTATTGTTTGGAAGGAATTTTGTAAAATGGACCACCCATTCCATTAATTTTTCTAATGATACCTATTGAATACCATAGAAACAATAAAAATAAAAATAAAAATTGGGGTAGGTTTTTACACTCTATAAAGCCCTTAACCAGGGGTTATATTTTACACAAAAATTATCCATAAAAAGACTCATTGAATATGAAAGACTTATAATCTATTAGTTGGTACATGCAAAAATGGGTGGACCAATTTGGGTGTCACGTAAGGCAATTATGCCTTATGGTTGCCATTACAATGCCCATGTTGTTTTTATAAATCTTGAAATTTATTAAAATGAACTTGGTTTAAAGATCTTAACTTGAATATCTACATGATGCACAAAATCATTTTACAAATTTTTAAAAATTATAAAAGCTATTGACTTTTGAACTCAAAACTCATGGATTGTACCTTTAACTACCATTTCTTTGTGGATTATGATACGGTCCATTGATTGATGGGGTGTGTGTTGGGGACTTGAAATTAGAAAAATATCATAATAAGGATGCTAAGGGTAAAAATAAACAAAAATAATTGAATTTTAGGATTATACTCATGGACTTTTGAATGGGTTAATTAGAAACAATTTTTTATAAATCCATATCATATTGGAGGAAGAGATGTTTTATGGTATTTTTGTTTACATGCTTAAATAAAGAGAAATTCTAAATGAGACATTAATGACATGGAAAAAAATGGAAGAAATCAATGTAAACTAGTTGTAATTTCCAAATTTTGATTAGGATTTTGAGTATATAGGGACTTTGGATTTGTGGCAAATTGGTCCACCCATTTGTGCACCTACCTTAGTGTGCATATTTATGGTTAGGGTACCACTTTTTAAACATAGGATTCAAGGATTTCATTTTTGTTATGTACCAAATACAAAATTCATATGGAATCAATTTAAGTGTGAAAACTTGGATACTTCAAATTATGATAATTCATATGGTGATGGTGATTTTTCACATGCATATGTAATTATGCATCAATACTTTGGTAAAAAACCATAAATTCAAAATTTGAGTACATTGATTTCTGTAGACAATTTAACACATTTTTATGCATGATTATTTCTTGCACATGTGCACTAGTAGAAAACCCCCCTTTTTCAACCATAATATTTTCAATTACGTTTCAACTATAATTAATTATTTATTTAATTAAATAATTTGATCCTACCAAACAAGTTGAAATGTCAATTATTTTGGTAGATAGTTGAACCCAAGTCTCAACTAAAGGGATAGTCACGAAATATTCCTATTATCCACATGTGCTATAATTGAATTATAGTTGAAGTTTCGACTAGCAGAATGATGACATCCCAAGACAAGTCCTATGTGCAACTACTTCGATTAGCCACAAACATAGGCATGGATGATAAATGTTAATTATATTGATGAAATGTAATTTCCGACTTATGTATTAGTTGCAACTTTGTCATGATTATCTTTCAACTATATTGATTATTTGTAAATATAGTAGGTCATACCTATATTGAGTACCTATTAATTACTAGTAAGTAGATACCTACCTAGTTACTTACCTAATTACTAGTCAAGTATTTAATTAGTGTGTACCTAAAACACTAAGTAGCTAGGTCTTTACTAAGTAGTTAGTAGGTAATTATTAATTGGGTAGGTTTAACTTTTAGTTAGTTAATAGGTACCTACTTACTAGCTATATGTGTGTGTGTGTGTGTTACTATATCTCACCTAAATAAGTATAACATACGTATATATTATTATTATGTATAAATTATAATTCATTATCAATATTATTAATATTATTAACCATTATTCACTTATAAAATTATATTTTATAATTAAAATATTTTTATATAACTAATATTCAATTATAAATATGATTTATATTAGCATTAATGTATATTAGTATTATAATTGATTTTATGTATTATATTTTTATGTATTAGTGTTTATAAACATTTATTACTATTATGCACAATATTAATTACCATAATTACCATTAATTTTTGGCAAGAAATCGTAAAATGATTATTTATTTATAAATATCAGACTTATGTATTATTTTATACAATTACTACCATCAATTATATGATTAAATATAAATAACAAGTTAAATTATAATTAAATATATAATGAATATTAGTAATATTATTCGAAAATTTTAATTAATACAATTATAGTTCATATCCAACAAGATAAAATATAATATCAATATTAGTAGTAGTTATTATTATTATTATTATAAATATTTAATAATGATGATAATAGGTTTTTTTTTTGGTTAGATTTTTCTATGTTTAATATTTAGTATAGTTAGTAGGTGGATTAGGTTAGTATAACATAACTAATGGATAAGGTAAACACACCTATCACCAAACCTTTACCATATTTTTGAACTTTCTTGTCTTTTTGGAAAATGTTTCATGACCATAGGTGAACCAAATGAAAATTTACAATACTTGTTGGAACTCCAAAAACAAAGAAACAAGAAGAAGATGAGCTTGTTCAAAGAGGAAAAAAAACATTTAGACCCCCTTTATTTTCAAATTTCATATCTTTCTTATTTTTGGTTGTCTTAAATAACGACATTTGAAGCTTTACAAAACCTTTTTGAAATGCAAAGACAATAGAATGACATCCAAAGATATTAAGTTCTAGAATTCAAACTAGTCATATGTGCCAACCATATCATGTTTGTGACCCCCTTCATGTGGAAAAGGCATATTTTGTTCATTCCTTCATCGATTTGAGCAATTTTTTTTGCATTGGATGTGCCATTTGAAGCTTTACAAAACCTTTTGGAAGTGAAAAAATAATAGAGTGACATCTAAAGATCTTAAGCTTTAGAATTCAAATTGGTCATATGTGCCAACCCACATCATGCCCGTGACCCCCCTTCATTTGGAAAAGGCATATCTTGCTCATTCCTTCACCAATTTGAGGGATCGTTTTTACATGGGATGCATAATTTGAAGCTTTACAAAACCTTTTTGAAGTGAAAAGACAAAAAAATGACATCCAAAAATCTTAAGTTTTAAAATGCAAATTGGTCATATGTGCCAACCCACATCATGCCCATGACCCCCTTCACTTGGAAAATGCATATCTTGTTCATTCCTTCATTGATTTGAACAATTGTCAGTGCAAAAGGGCTACAAAAAGTTTTTGAACTCCAAAAGCAACAAAACAATGTACAAAGATTTATAAGTCTTTGTCCTTAAGATATTAACATGTTTATCCTAGTAGTTGCAACTAAGATGTAATTAAAATGTTTGTCTCATATTCTTTGTCACATGTTTTAAGTTTGCAAACTACATATAACTAAATGTGTCAACCATTTTTATAAAACAAAAGGTACTTGGGATGAACCAATCAAAATGCTTTGACCTTAAAAACCAAACCAAAAATAAAATAGGACTATACATGTTGAGTCTTTAACAATGTGTTACAAGGTTGGGGCTTTGTTGGATCTTTAAGGCTTTGACAAATAGTTTTGAATCAGAGTGCAAAATAATATCTCAAAGAAATGATTGTTATGGTTTCCATAGAAGCTAAACAAATTACAATCCAACTATTGGTTAACCCCAAAAAACTACAAAATATGTGAATTAGAATGTGAAGGTTTTCTTTTTTGTCATGTTTGGTAATTATAAGTCTTATGTAAGTCTTTAAAACCTTTCCATTCCATTTTCCAGCCAACCTTTAATTCAACACACACATAGATTACAAATTGGAGACATAAAAAACAAAAACACGCATTAGACATACACAAAACATCACACAAAACAAATTGTAGAAAGACACTAAACATTGAAGACACTAAAAACACAAATTTCAGACATTAAAGACATAAACAACAACTTCCGTTAAAGACATTAACTAAAGACATAATTGACACTAAAATTGACTAATTGAAAACACATAAATATTGAAAACATAAGCATTAAAGACATAAAAACACAACACACAAGACTCTTACTTAAGAAAAATACACAAAACACAAGACTTTTACTTGATAGAAAGACAGAAAACATGTAGACATTAGACAAAGACAAAAAACATTCATGACACTAAAGACACAAAGATAGAAGACATTTAGGACATTGAAAATACAAAGATAAAAAATACTTAAAACTCAAGACATAAAGATAAAAGAAACATAAGATTTAGAACAAAAGACATAAAGAGAGAATCGACAAAGATAAAAGACACTTAGGACATAATTGCCACTGCAAATTTTAAACAATTATGAAGCATTCATAAAGTGGAATGGAATCATAAAAAAGTTGCCCAAAAATTGCCACCTAACAAATGCTTCCATTCATCATCTTCAACCTAACATAAAACACACACAAACCACCTCCACATGTTTTCAATGTGGAATTAAGAAAATCATCCAAGTCCAAAAAATCTTCATTGTTGACTTGGTTTTCAAATTCAGCTTCTAACTATGTTATCAAATCAAATTCTGCCTCACATGTATATGTAATGTCAATGGGTTTCAAACAACCAATCCACAGATTAGATGGTTAGTTTTTGTGGACAAAATATTTTTCATTTGAAGATGACATTTTCAAAGTGTAGTAAAAATTCTAGCAATAAAAAATATGCATTCTATTTTTATTTGGTTAATTGGGATACCAAGTATATGCTGCACCAATATAGCAAGGGTTAGAAACTTGTTTTGTTCTTTGTGCCACCAATATAAGGCACACTTGCAATTTTCAGCATCAATTGAATATCAATAGAATCCAACAAGCTCTCTTGATATAGGGTCCTTATGAGTGTCTAAATGTTTACATTTGTTGATGTGGTCTTAAAAATATCTTCAACATTGCCTTGAAATTGCAAATCTTCAAAAAAATTTAATATTAACATGCATCAACAACTTGGTTGCTTTTGTTATTAAAGGCAACAAGAGCCTTTGATCATATTTAACAACAATAGTGGCAACATTTTTACGACCTAAAAATGTAGTAACCAACCGCATGCTCTTAAAACTTAGATCAAACATTAAAGCCAACATATTATGGTCCTTTTTCCTATCAAATGCATGTAGAAAAGAAATAAAAGGTAGAACAACCTCCAAAATTTGTCATTTCATGTGGACCATGAACTCCTTTAATTCATGATATAAAAATCCTCTTCTAAAAGGTTGTTAGGAATAGGTTGGAATGCTAGTTTTTCTCAATTATCCTAACAAGTTAATATAACAAATTGCAAGACGTTTGAGAGTAACCAATGTCTTTGACTTTGGTTCAAAATACAACCATCAGGGATAAGACTTTCACCACAACTTCACACATGACCCATATTCTTGGAGACGATACACGAGATTGCAATGTCATAAACTTTCGACTATAGCATAGTGCAATGGCATTTTGAAAAGTTAGCGCATCTTGGAAGAATAAACTCAATTTGTAAATGTATCATCAACAATGTAAACAAAAAATCATACTCATGAACTCAATAAGCATGAATAAATCTAATCAAAATCACAAAAATAGAAATTAATAAAGAGAAAACCAAAAAAATGAAAGAAAGTCTTTTGAAAAAAATAGTTAGAAAGTAGAAATAAAGAACTTACCTTATTTTCATTGGTGAGTTTTGTTTTCTAAGTTGCAATCGAAACTAAATGCAAGCTTTATCCCATTCTTGCCTACCTTTGCTTGACATTTTTGTTGGGCTAGGTATTACATTTTCGGATGGAAGATTGAGCTACTTTTATAAATGTAGAAAGTAGATTAGTGGACATTTTTTAATATGTAGTAGCATATTGACATACCTTTGAAAGTGCATGCCCAAAATAAGTGCCATCCAATGGCTCCAACAAGCCTAAATTACTACATTATATAATAGAAATTAGGGCATTTGAACGTGTCTACAAGTTGGACTTTTAATCCTTAACAAAAAAAAAGGGTTGAAGAAAACCTATCTAGTAGCTCCTGCAATTTAGGAACCATAGTTACACCACTTGTGTCTAAAACTTCAAAGAACTTGATGGTGACATGTTTTGCCTCCCAATCATTTGAAATAAAATTCACAACAAAAAAAACATCACGTGCTCCTTTTGACATCCATAAGTCAAAAGTGCAAATGGTTGATAAATAATTATCCAATGCAGGTTACACATAAGTAGTCATGGTTTTTTCAACCAAGCTTGGTAAAACCTCTCCAACAAAAGTCTTTTTGAATGGAACACAAGCCACATGCATAGCTTGTATGCTAGCCTTTGAAGCCAAATTGATACAATAGTCCTCATAGGCATTAATTCTTTAATCATAAACAACATTAAAGCTTCCAAAAAACCAACTTGAATTTCATCATCCTTCTTGAACTTATTAGCAATAGAAAAGAAACCATAAATTGTTGAAGGACATACATGTGCCCTCTTTTTATTAGGCTCACGATCAAATGGAAATCTTGGGGCAAAGTTTGTTGCATCTTTTAAAAATTATTTTAACAAACTCAAATGTTAGATTTAACGTGTATTTTCATGGCTACTATGCCATTAGACTTATGGTATGCAATGAGGCCCTTCTTATATCCTATGCACATGGCCAAGATTTCAAGAGGAGTTGTATCATTGTGACATATAATACATTTCATAATATAGTTTTAAGACATGTTGACAAATCAAAAAATCAATTATCATTCACCTTAATAAATGCCCATGTGATTGGATTGCGATAGTGTGGTTTCCAAGCCAATTTTTGTTTTCACAAGTTCTCTAAGTGCACTTCAATGACATGTTCATCAACACCTTCAAAATCACCATCAACAATTGGAATCTCCATTTCAAGCCCACGTTCATGTGGAGGTTGCACATTGCCAATACTATAAGTGTTGTCATATCCTATAAATGCTAGAAGAATCTCATTAGTGGAATTAATGTCATGAAGAATTAAAGAAGAAGCCATCTAAGTTGAAATAGAACCTAACACAAGATCAAATTCTTTTCAACACAACTAACCTTGTTCTTTGATCTTTAGAAGTTTCATTCGCCTTTAAAATCTTTAATGTAGAAATGCTCTAGAAAGTAATCATCCCCTTTTCTTATTGAAAGTTCAATTTGTTTCTAGAATTTCTAATGCAAAAACATTCTAAAAAAATTCAACTTAAGAACCTAAAAAACATTCATGGAAACACAATATAGGAAGAGAGTAGAAAACATTTACCTTCTTCTAAGTTGTTGACATTTCAATGTTGGTGTTGATCCATGTTTTTGATTCGCTTCTAGAATCTCCTAGATGCATTCCCGAAACATAAATGTGTAAGTTGATGGTGTGTTGTGAACATTATAAACAACAAGACCAAAAAAATGACAGTTGTGAAAAAATCATGAGATGATACACACTACAAGCATTCAACACACACTTAAACTTGGAATTACCTTCTCCTTGGGGACTAAATTACCTTTTCCCCTAAGGAAAAAATCACTAAATTGTTTTCTTCCCTGGGGAGAAAGGGACTAAGTTGCCCTACGGAACAAGTTTTGAAATGTTTGACAAAAAAGTATAGGGGGTAAACTTTGTCGAAATCAAATGTTTTTTATGCCATTGGAAAGATTTCAAAACATAAATATTTAAAATGATCTTGCATTTTCAATTTGAAGCTATGAGTTAAAAGTTATGACAAAAACAAGAACTAGGGGTCAAATTTTCCAAGTTCTTTAGGGACTTAGTTATCTTCTCCTTGAGGGATATACGACTAAGTTGCCTCATGGAACAAATTTTCATAAGGAGAAAGGGATTAAATTACCTTAGGATTAAATTGCCCTGTGGAAAAAGGGACTATGTTCCCATGGGGAGCAAGTTCTTGAATGTTTGACATAAAATCACAAGGGTAAAATTTGTCCAAATCAAACATTATTTATACCATTAGAAAGTTCTTAAATCATAGCTATTTAAAATGAGCTTGCATTTTTTTATTTAAAGGTAAGAGCTACAAGTAATGATGAAAAGAAAAGCAAGGGGTCAAAATTTCCCTTCTCCTCAGTGGAAATTGTTCCTTAGGGGAAATTTGACCCTGGCTTTTCTTTTCATCATAACTCTTAGCTTGTACCTTCAAATTGAAAATGCAAGATCATTCTAATATCTATGCTTTGAGAAGTTTCCAATGGTATTAAAAAAATTGATTTGAAAAAAATTCACCCTTTGTAATGTCTTGTAAAACATTAAAAGACTTGTTCCTTGGGGGAAGTTGTTCCCTAGGGAGCATAGTCCCAATTTCCCTAGGGGAAACTGTTCCCTAAGGCAACTTAGTTCCCTTTTTCCTTAGGGGAGAAGATAACTTGGAAAATTTGACACTTGGTTCTTGTTTTTATCATAACTTTTAGTACATAATTTCAAATTGAAAATGCAAGATCATTTTACATATCTATGTTCTAAGAGCTTCTTAATGTCATAAAAATGTTTGATTTGGACAAAGTTTATCCAATGTATTTTTTAGTCAAACATTTGGGAACTTCCTCCCCGAAGGAAATTGCTCTCTGAGGCAACTTAGCCCTTTCCTCTTTGAAGAAGTTGCTCCTTAAGGGAAGTTGTGCCACAAGGCAACTTAGACCCCTTCTCCATGGGGGAAAATGGTTGGGGCTACCATTTGATCTCCTCCAAGGGAAAGTCCTTTTCTAATTCATGTACAATCAAAAATTTCAAAAATATTTTTCTTGTTGGGCATTGTTGTACAACTATGTTGAGACTTAAGATATCAAGACTAGTGCCACATTTGATTTGTTGTTCCTATTTAGTGTTAATGAGTTGCCCTAATTTAAACCCTCAATATGACCTCTTCCAGGTATGAAAATATTATTGATATGGGTGTTTGAAAAACACCCTACACTACTATTCTCCCTGGGTTGGATCTAATTATGGATATTTGAAAATTTAAAATCACCAATTATGAGGTGAGGCCGAGTGTTTACTTTCAGAAAATGCTAGGTAGGAGGGGAGTCCAGGTTTAAAAAAAAGTAAGACCCGACGAGTATATATGCATATATCTAGTTTGATACCTGATTAGTACCCTGATGCAAAAACAAATACCCACCCCACACCGATATTTACCCATAGTTCACTTCCAAAAACTACACAAGGCCTACAAATCACTTTGAACGTATTGATGTGTAGACTTTCACACTCATTTCAAATATTCCTCCCAACGGATTACCCAAATTTATGGAGGTGGGTGTGATTCCAATTTCCAACATGTACAAAAACCTGATGCCTCGAAGGCACTAATTGTGAGAAAGTTGCAACAGATAGATGCTGTGAGCAGAAGAAATACTTTTACATTGTATTCCTCCCATTGTGGTTAGCTATGTACTAACCAGTGTTGGCCATATGTTGGTTTTTGGCAATAATCGACCAGGTACGTTATTGCAAAAGTTTTAAATTTTAGACCCATCAGTTATCAACATCAAAGTAATACCCATTGTCAATTTACTCTGTTAGTTTTGGGACAATATCTATTGGTTATGCATAAGGTTCAATTTTCAAATACCAGGTGGTTATACTGCTGGTTAAACACTGGTAAAAAACAAAACTGTTTATAACTCCTTTTCTTCATGTTTTTCTATTCTCTATCATGAACAAGTTTAGGATTTTAGATTGATAACTGACCTGGATGATAACCAGGTCATTCAGGTAAGTTATTAAAATTTGAAAATTCAATACTAGGTGGATAGGTTATGTACCAGGTTTCAAAAAAATAATACATGGCTGGTAGGTTATTCATACCTGGACCTGAACCTAACTAGTACCCAGATCAAAAAGCAACAACTGGCCAACATTGATACTAACCATCCACGTGTATCAACCAATGTGGGGCGGGTATGTGATTCTTAAAATAATAGTTAGGTCCAAGGTTTAGACTTTTGTTTAAAAGAATTGCCCAGGTCTGGGTGTTCAATTTTTAATTCTCTTTAAATAACTGCCCACATCCAGGTATTGAGAATCCAGTGGTGGGCGGGTATAAGGCGGGGGCAAGGGTTTGGATACTTTATACTGCTGCCCGGTTCTTTAACAAATACCCTGGTGGGTATACTCCTAGGCTATTTGACAAACCCCTTGTCAAAACTTAGTCCCAGGGCTTTGACAAAACACATAACCCGGTTGTTTAAAATTCAAAGGCAGAACACAAATTCACAAGTTCTTAAAATTGAAGGTAAAACACAAAACAACAAAACAACCTCAAAGTTTGCATTGATCCAAAAATTTTCAACATATGGATGGCAACGAAGAGGTGATGGTCATGGTCCTTTAGATACAGATTGTTTGTGTGCAAGTTGGTGACAAGCTCCATCAGACATTTGTTTTCTGGGATGTGGCCTCTCCCTTCACCTCCCTCCAACCTCTAATCACTTTGCATCTCATCGATGCAACAACAACAACAACAATCTGGTGATCAGTGGAAGGTCAGGTTGAGAGTTGAGAGCCTTAGCCATGCAAGTCGGAGGAAGAGAGTAGGATCCATCAGCTGGGCTTCCAAACTTGGACCCCCTTCTCTCGCCATCCAAAATCCAAACCCTAGGACCTAATCCCCGGAATGCCATGGGGTGATCCAGATGCTGCCACTTAACCTAGTAGATTCACTTGTTCACTTGCTCCGTTATTTGTACTGCCCCCCTAGATTAGGCATTATTTTCCCAAAGGTGCTCAAATTTTGCAACAATATTACACGTCCTAAAGATCATTATTGTGCACATTATATTACCTTATGATACTTACCCAGTATGTAGGTATTGCATATCCACCTGACTGGGGGGGGGGTATTAGAAACTGCACCAAACCCTTGCTGGGTATCAGATTTGATGCCTATGCTATAAAAATGCTCAGTTTTGATATATGGTCGCAGTTATAAAAATCAAATAATTGGTTATTATATATAACTATGATTCTCAATTTTTTGAAAAAGCCAAATAACCACATAAAAAACTATCAGGTATTTGTCAGTTCTTACATGAAACTGGTGAGTCTTTGAGGTTTTCGAAATACTGGAACCAGTGAATCTTTGATTTTGATCCGCCCCCACCCGCCCCCAAAACACAAAAGTTCTTTGATTCTGAATTTTTGAAATACCCAGAATCGGCAGTTCTTTGATTCTGATTTTTTTTTTTAAACCCTGGAAACCGACAGTTATTACAAAAATCAAACCTACAGGAAAGGAAGGGGAAGTATGATGGCTTAAAGGATGGATCTGTTTTAGATCCTAATTACAGATACATCATTACAAAATTCACTTCTCATATCATTGTCGTCATCTGAGATTATTGTTCCTAACTATGAATAAGCAACTATATTGAAGTGTGTTGTATACCTCAATTGTGCTTCAACCTAAATAAACCTTATCTCTTTCTTACTACTTCATTTGCGAGCATAAGTCCATTTATTACAAGGTGTGGTTGATGCAATGTAAGTTTTGGGACTATGATTTTGGATGGGTTGGTTGTTGCCATGATTGCACATTGTTCCAAAAATCCAACATTGGCAAAAAAAATGACGAAGGTTGCATTTTTGCCATAAAATTGATTGGAGATGCAACATACTCAATGAGGCCATGGATTTATTCATCATTCAAGGGTGAGAAATTAGGATTACCAAGAGCAAAACATATTGGAACTTCATACTTCATGGGTGGTGACCAGATGGTAGTTAAAATGGCTTTTGAAGTTTTGAGAGGATGGTGGACAATCATATTGAAGAGACTAGATACACCATTATGAAATATACCAAATGTGGTTATGGCTTGTATTTGTCTTCATAAACTATATATTATCCATGGAGATAGTTTTCACATGGAATGAGTTCAAGAAGTTGAATAAACAATGCAAATGGAAACTGACCATCTCCTTGGAACATTTCAACATAAGGACATGTTTTATGCAATAAAATAAGTCATCAAAGAAATGTGTTGACTGTAACACCTTGAAAACATTACTAAAATAAAAGAAGGGGAAGAAGAAGAGAATGTGGAGACAATTGAAAAAGATGAGGAAATTGAAGGAGAAAAAAATTAAAGAAAGACAAAAATTAGAATTAAAAAAATGTTGTTGGAAGCCACACAATCTCATGAGTTATTAGCCTCCACATTCTATGGAGTAGAATTGAAACAAAATAAAATTTTATTCCCAATTACACCATTTGGTTATGAATTAGAATGGGTTTCATGGCCTACAACTTATTTATGAATCAATCCATTTGATGATCAATTCTTTTCAAGGGAACATTAATTTTCTCAAAAAAGTTCACTGTGATGATATTGTTTCCACCATTTTGATGAACATGCTAATTGTTTGTTCATGAAATTTTTAAGCACTTTTAATTGCAAATTGTGATGTTGTTTCTAAAGTCGGTTATTTTTCCAACAACTTAATATTCTTTTCAAATTGAAACAATTTCATGTCATTGGCAAATGTAGTGACATGTTTCATTACATGCTTGATGCCACCATTGATCAATGGATTCATAGAACTTGTATTCATGCTTTTCCTCCCCTAAAATGCCATTTGCTAAATTGTGGGTTTTGTATTGTTTGAACGACAAATTAAACTTCTTCTTAAATGCAAATGCCTAAAGCCAAGGCCTTTTAGGACTTAATTGGAATTAATATAAGTTTAAACATGAATTGAAAGACTTAATTTGAATTTGATTTTTTGTGCAAATTAAGTCTTTCAATCAATCCTCACTAATTGACTTCCTTTTGGCCAATATATTTTCTAATCTTTCCAAATTCTTCCTATTTGGAAAAATATGATTTGAGGTCAAAATGTGCATATTAGTTCTTGTAACTATAGGCATTTGAAGAGGCAAATTGAAGAGTTGAAATGAATGAAGACTCAAATTTCACACTTTTTTTTCATGAAACACTCCAACAACTTCCATATCCCAAATATAAAACTTGAAAACCCCCTCCATCATTCATTAACAAACACAAAAGTTCAACAAGAAAAGAACAAAATGGAGAGAGATGAAATAGAGAAGAAGGAAAATATATAAAGTTTGGTTTAGGATTTAGTTTGATTTATGATGTGGATTTCATCAAAACAATAATAATTTATTGTTGTATTATTGGTCCCAAGGGTTGCAAATTGGCCTCCCAAGTTGACATGTATTATTATTTTTGACCTTAGGACCAATACAAGGTCATAAAGTGATAGATTAAAAAATTTATTTTATGTTTCAACCTTGATTCTTAATGTACAACCCTTGAGGCCAATTTCAATGAATGCACCTATAGAAATGTTCAATTTGAGTTGAACTTTAGCCTTGACTCCTGGTGTAAAGTGAGCCTTATTTTTCCTATAGCATTGGTTGCATACTGAAATTGAACATCTTGCTACTCATTGCACCCTTCCTTTAGGCAAGGATGAGGCGTTGATTTGGGTCTATAACACCTTAACACTAGAAGTAGCTTTGATCTTAAAATGGCAAACATGCAATCCTCAAGCACACCATTATAAAATGTTTAGTAAGTTAGAAGTAGCTCAAAAGACTAAATATTTGGGCTTAAACCTTTGGAATTAGGTGAAGAGGGAAATGATTTCAAATTCCACTTATTTAAGAAATTGGTATATTGTGATGCATCTTGATTTATTTCATTCTTTTGCAATTTGGTTTTCTTGTGATTGTAATCTTAATTATAATATTACATTAATAAATTAAAAATGATATTTGTAAATGAGGTAGTTTAAGGTGCATTTATGTTTAATATTCAATAAAATTAATGTAAATATCATGGCTAGACTTCATATATTTTACACCTTAATTAATCATAGCAATATGAATGATGAAATTAGTGTGTCCATTTGACTAGGTTTTGTACAAGCCTTGGCCTAAAGATTTTGACGGTAATTTTATTTCATGCTCAATATTTGTCTTTGTAAAATTCAACATTTCTTGCCAACAATTCACCCAACTTTCTCTACCATGAGTGCATTATGGCAAAGTGTAAAGATGTGTAAGAATTTAATGACTTCACGTTTAATGGCTAATATGTAGATTAGGATCAAAGATTGCATTCCATTAGAACATCTCCATCCACACCCGATATGTGGGCTTTTGCTATTGTTTATAACATCCAAAATAACATGTTAATTATTCCTTATCTCGACCCAAAAACATGAAATATTAGATGGTTTAAATTGAAGGATCACTTAGACATCAGCACATGAGTCAATTGTTGTGGTCAACTAGGTAATCAAAAGCAATCATATTCCTTCACTAACGTTTTTGGAGAGCCTTTTATATTGTGCACATTTTCATGTCCAAGCTTTCATTCATGCTATTTTAAAAATGTGCATTTCATTGAAATTACTATGCAGAAGCCATTACAATTGGCCTTTTCTTAATTGGCAAAATTTTATCCAAAAAGAAAACTTAAAATTTAAAAGCTCAAAAATGAAGTGATTTTAGAGATTTTCAATTGCCAAAAGTGAGGGAAAAAATAGTAATAATCATCAGATTTTTACCAATGATTTTCATTGTGTAGCCAAAAATATAAAAGGATGATTATGGATTTGTATTCCATATCTGGTTTATAACTAAATTCAGCTAAATCTTCATTGGGATAATCTTTGCTTTTTCTACATCTTCCTTTGGATGATAGTCAAGAAGGCTTTGTTCGACTAACCTTTCAACATACCTCTCTAAAAGGACCTAAAACTCCATAACCTTTTCTATATGAAAAGTCAAGCTTTAAACTCAACAACCTTCCATAGTAAAAATAAAGGGTCCAGAGGCCCACTCTCCACCTTCTTCCTTGAAATATATTGTAGATTTGGGGGGCATGGGTTTAATTGAAAGAAAAACTTTGATAAGGGAAGAAATTGGATAGGTGCAATGAGTTCAATATGGCAATTAGGTTCAATATTGTTAAGATGAGGTGTTCATCTAGAAAAATTTTCTTCAAAATTTTTTAACATTTTTTCAAAATGTCTAAATTATGCTTGAAATTCAATGCAATGTAATGGAGACATGTAGCCTAATGTGGTGGCTATGGGTAGATTCTTTTAGTGGAAAAATTTGATGGTTTTAGTATGATGTAGAGAACTTTTGTCACTTTTTCATTGTCCCTAGCTGAAATCAACTTCTCTTGATTTGAGCTTTCCCATTAATCAGATTAGTGTAAAATGTTTTAGAATATTTTTGGGTACTTGACTTTCAGCCCAATACAATGATAGGTCCATAGGGTGAACTATGGTTGCGAAAGTACAAAAATTGAACAATGGATGAAAATTGAGCCAGTTGGGAACTTCGACATTGGATGATTTGTGGTTTAGGTGATATAATGGATGAAATGAAGGCCAAGAACAATAAGATTTGAAAAAGATAAAGACCTAAGAAAACAATTAGATGAAAATGAAGGCCAAACATAATATGGATTTAGGAAAGTTGAAATCCACCTGAAAAAAAGAAAGAAAAAGGTAATGAAAATGTAACCAAGGAATGACAAGGGGAAAACCTTTGTAACCTAAAAACAGTGTCATCTATTTTTCTATGGATGAAATCTATAAACCTTAACTTAGACTGTGACTAGATTGTTGGTGGCATAGTGTTTTAACGGCGCTAAAAATAAAATAAAATAAAATAATCTACTTCTAATATGTTTATGTTTTTAGTGTGTTTTTGTTGCTCTGCAGGTCATGACAAAGGGAGTTAGTTGCTGACATGGAATGCAATCTTTTCAGCCAATGAAAATGTTTTAGGAGATTTGTGGATTAAATTTTTGGAAGGAGATTGGCAAAGGGGGAGGCAAAAAGATGAGATGAGGAGGAAGATTTTGAGGTAGGAAGATTTTGAGGCAGGTTAAAGAAGGAAAGTAGGGGGCAGTGGTGTGATAAAAGGGAGGCTAAGTGACTGGACTTGTAAGGAGGACTACAAAGTGTGGTTTGATTTTGATTTTGGGGTGTTGTAAATAGGTAGAAGCAAAACTTGATCAAGAAGACTAAATGAGAAGAATCCTGACGAGAAGACTTTTGTTGTGCTAAAAATGTCAGGAAAAGGTCCACAATTGTTACATGTGTTTCTATAGGGACCAACATAAGGGAGAGGATGAGCGTGTCTAGGATTTCTGGAGTGGTTTTGTGATAGTTCATGCATGATGTTTCTAGGGATTTTAAACTGGGTATGGAATGTGTTTTGTCCTGAGAAGAGTACATGTTGTGTTGTGCGAGCTTTGGAGGTTTTTGGGATTGAGGGGATGTTGGGAAGTAGTGATGTTTGGATTTGCTGACTTTGCCCTGAATTTTTGTCTAATCTTTGAGATTGAACCATGTTG
>Ga0209611_10004096_pt1 | contig 25037 bp, 14 predicted proteins | sample S1TSphgellanicum_3_FD_187693 | JGI IMG/M metagenome (GOLD analysis project Ga0209611, IMG submission 187693) | Host-associated microbial communities from peat moss isolated from Minnesota, USA - S1T2_Fc - Sphagnum magellanicum MG (SPAdes) (version 2) | ecosystem: Host-associated > Plants > Peat...
TGGGTTTTTTTTTTTTTGATAAAATCATGGGTTTTTACTATTTACATCTATTTAAATATCACATTTATGATGCTTAAAGCCCTAATCTTTCATAATTTTAGGGTATTTGCAAGTTAGAATGGATCACTTTTGGCGTCACAAGGCCATTTTTTAACACCCATGGATTAGAATTTGTCCCACGTCTTGAATTGTTATTAAATTTTTAAAAACAAATTCATGTATGTGATTGTTATATAATCTAGTGTGATAGAATCTTGAAATTATTTGAAATTACATTTTTTACACCAAATGGGGGACTTTTCATTGCATATAAGTTATAGTGTTATAGTGCATAAAGGATGTGTAAATAGACTCACTATATGTTGAGCTTATAATAAATAAAATTCATTCTTCCTCCAAAACTCAAAAATGTGGTTAGTAATTCAAAATAGGTGTTTGGAAATCATTTGAATGCCACATAAAAGTTTTATGGAGTTTTACATAGGCCAAAAATTGATGAAAACGGCAAAGCCCTTCATTATTACATTCTTATAAAAAAAAATTAAAATTTCATAAACATTGTAGCCTAGGAGGTATTACATAGTCATGTGTCATTGCTTTTTAGAAAAGATGAACATTTTTACAAGTTTATAACTTTTTTTCCTATACAAAATACACTATGAAATGTATTTTTAAGGACTCACAAAATTGGTCAAAAGTGATCCACTCTAAATTGCAAATACCCTATATTACAACTACTCAAATACCCCTTCAAACCATTCTATGATACTTTCCATAACTCTTTTCATCAAGCTCAGCAAATTGTCCAATTCTTCTATTACATTTTATTCATATTCTCCATGTAATTATAGGGTAATGTTTTTCCCGTCATTCTTTGTACCAACATCTCTCTTGCAATCTACTCCTCATTTTCACACCTTACATCCAAGCATTAACCTTAGTTTTTTCAAGGACTTTCTCTTCAACAAATTTCTCCTTCCTCATCATTACACCTACAAATACATAATCCAAACATATTATTGTTCACTTCATAAAAAAATGCACACACCAAAATATATATATATTTTTTCTTCCATTACACCAAAACAATACAAAATACTAATGCATTTTATATCAACTCAAAATTGCAAACCACTTCAAGTCCTCCTCTTTGCTTCTTATGTTAAAGTTAACTAATTACATTTCCTTAACGACCTTTAACAAACTTCTAATCGATTCTCTTAACTTTTTAACAAAGTTGGTTTGACAAATCATCAATAAGCCAAATCAAATGCCCTATGCCTATTGATATACATGGTCTTTGTTTAACAAGTTGGTTTATTCTTACCAATTGTATGATGCTAACTTGCAAATTTCCAATCTGTTTAAACATGACTTGGTCACCTATTTCTTCCTAGCATTTCAATATACTCTAAGCTTCTCCAATTGATTTACATGTCCTTTTATAATATGCTCTAATTACATGAGGTAATCCCATTACCTATCAAATCCCTTCATATTATGCATCTAAAGATTTATAATGAAATGTATCCAAAACATTATGTACCAAAAAAGTTATGTATCCAAATAACCATAAATTTGACCTTTTATCTATTTGTTTATTTTATTTCTTCCTTTTTTGGGCCTTTGCTTATGCTTAGGTTTTTTCCTCTATTTGGCCCATTTGGCTTTGTTTTTGCCTTTCTTCCTTTCTCTAACCTTTTTATTGTTCCTTTACTTCATTTTGCAATTAATCCATGTGTTTATTTCATGTGTAGGAATGGATGATTCTTACATAGTCATAAATGGATTTATGGCATAATGCACAATTGAAGATAAAAAAGGTTGTAAGAAAGATGTTAGTCAAGTGAAAGGCAAAAACACCATTCAATTAAAAGGTTCAACACCAAATTGTGGATTCATTGCATTTGAACACCATGGCAATAGTTTAAAATCATCATTTTTCATGTAATCATGATAGGAACCAAGTTACATAACTTATTTCTAATGCAATGTGAAAGGCAATTTACAACATTTTCTTATAATAATAGATGTTTTCACACCTTGTTAAAAATAATTTAAAGTCCAAACCCAAAAATTAACAATGTAAAATAACTCTTTAAAAACCTTTAAAATAACCATTTAAAAGTAACCTAAAATGGAAAATTTAAATTTTAAACCTAAACCCCAAAACCTTACCTTAAAATGTAAATCCTAAAAAGATAATTAAAAATTCACCTTTAAAGCCCAAACCTTAACCTTTTCAAATAATTAGAAATACCCAAACCTTTAAAGAAAAATCAAAAAGTAGCCCCTAAAGCCCAAACCCTAAAAATTATTAACTAAAAAAATCCATGAAACCTAAACCCTTAAAAAACAATTGAAAAGTAACCTTTAAAACCAATACCTTAAAATTAAACCCCTTAAACACATAATGATAAACCCTATACTTTATACCACACAATCTTATACCCTTACAATTTTTAAATACTCATAATATTTCAACACAACTAGGGTAGCCTTTAATTCTTTTAAAACATTTAAAGTGAAAATCAATCCACAATTCATCTTTGATTTTTGTAAATTTCGTCCTTGATTGGTTGACATGGGAATACTTAAAAATAAAGGATGAAATAGTAAATAAAGGACCAAACTGGGTATTATTTTGAGGATAACTTTAATGTGTGAGTGACACTTGAAACCTTATTGCACATTAAATATGTTCTTTTGCCAAATTCACCTTGGATTGAAATTATTGAATCTATTTAAAGGTTCCACCATTTTTCATGATTCTATTTTGACCTACTATATAAAGCTAAACCATTGTGTGACAACTTGTTTGTTTTTATACCTTACATGTTTTTTATATTAAAAAGCAAGCAAGGATTGGTTGATTTTGACTCCTAATTCATTTGTGGCTAATTCATCATGAAAAATAAAAAACAAAAAAAACCTTAATTACAAATGTCAAGTTAGAATCTTTCTTTGCAATTGCATTGATAGTAATTTCACTATAACAAAAGGTGTCCCTATTCAATAAGTGTTTTCACTAATCCCATTGAACATAGACTAGTGAATCCCTAGCGTATTCATTGGTTCATTGAACAAAAACTAATGAATTGCTTGCACATTTTGTAATAATGTTTGTTGTTATTATTTACATTGAATGATCCACCTTTAAGTTCGTCAAGTGGTATTGAAAGTAAAGAATATTATCGATTTTAATTTTCTAGCAAAATGTAAACCTAAGACATGTTCCTAAGTTCCCATGTGGGAGTTCAAAGATGTGACTAAAACATTGAGCTTGTTTAAGTTGAATTCAAAGTGAAATCAGTTTGCTAAATGAAGAAAGAAGGAAAATTAATGCAAATTGGAACCAAATTAGGAAAAAACACCACTTTCCTTCATATAATATATTATGTGGCAAGGACCACATTGAAGTGGCACAAATTTGTGGGATTCCCAAGTGGGAGTTTGAAATCGTGAAATTATTAATTAGTTATGAATCATGTGATTTTGGGGGTTCATAATTTCCTCATATAAACTTTTATTCAAAAGCTTTCAGAAAAACAAGTGTAACCCTTGAGTATTATTTTCCACCAACATATCATACTCTTCAATCAAAATTGGTTTGACCTCACAAAACATTGAAATAGTTATCAAAAGTCATTTTGGCAATTTAATTTTAGACCTTTTCATTGGCCATAATCCCATTCCAAATGTTTGTTTCCTCAATGCAACCCCACTAGAATATTCAACTTTTCAAAGCATTGCCAATAGTCAAAGAAAGTCTAATTTGAACAAAGTATGATTCTTTAAACCTTGTTATAAAAAGTTCAAGATAACTTAGAGCTCCAACTCCCAAAATTGATAATCTAATTGAGAGTGTTAGAATTCACTTTCTTCAACTCTCCACTTGTGGGCGTGTGCTTGAATATGGGACCCTCTCTCAACCCATTTCCTTTACACACCCTAGCTTTGGACATGAACTCAAGGCTAGGGTTGCACCATTGAAAATACATATCAAATTTGGATTCTAATAAATAAATTGAATGAATTTGGTGTTCACATATTGAACCTCTTCTACTTTATTTTATTAAAATTAGTCATGCATAAAACTATTGTTGTCATATAATGAACTTTTGAGTGGGCATTACCTTTTATATAACCCACCCATTTCATAATTTCCCACCATTTGAGTGGGAGGACCCACCATCAAGGTACCTAATGGTATGGCAACAAGGCATTACATTTTAAACATTGGTTTTACCCTCAATTCATAAGGTGTAATACCTTACTACCATGATGGCTTGAATGACTTAGCACCCACTAATGCACCATCCAAAAAATCATGTTCAATGATTTTTTGTCCCTCCTCTTGCTTGCATCCCCCTTCCCACTCACCATTTTCTCTCTCACTTTCTTATTTCTTCCTATTTCCATCTATATTGTTTTTTTTCCATTTTTTGGTTTCGTGTTTTTTTTTGTTTTTTTTGTTTTTGTCTCTTCTTATGTCTTCTTTCTTTTTTTCTTTTTGTGTTTGTTTTTCAGGTGTGTGTGAAGGAAAAGAAGCTTTACAATAGCAAAAGCTTGTTAGGTCACATAGTGTTTTTGATGTTGGTGGGCCATAAAGAAAAAAAAGCTCAATAACATCACAGGTTGTTAACTTACAGAAATGTGAACCATGTGTGGGTGGGGGATAGTGGAAAAGAGCAAGCAAATGTGCATGGACCTAGCAAGTAGTAGAAAGGAAATCAACATCAACACGATGAAAATGTTGTCTACACATTCAACCCTTGGTTTCTTTTTCCATTTTTTAATCCTTTTTTTTTTTAATTTTTGTTTTTGTATTTGGTTTTTTTGTTTTTTCCTTTTTTTTTTTTTCCATTCTTATTTTTGGGTTTTGGCCTATTTTTATATTTTTTTCTTTTTTTTAATTCCCTTTTTTTTCCATTTTTGGGGTTTTTTTTTTCTTTTGTGTGTGTGTGTGTGTTTCTTTTTTAATTTATCTTTATGTTTTATGTTCATTTGTGGTTTTATTTTTATTTTTTTGTTTTATTCTATTTTGTTGGTTTTTTGTGTTTATTTTGTTTTGCCAACTCTTCCTTTATTTCTATTATCCTCTTCAACTATAAACCCTAAATTGAACAATTAAACCATACACTTTGTTCATGATGCATTATACTTAAAATTGTAAAGGGTATTTTTTGTTATGGTTATTGAATTTATTGGTGGTTATTAAATTGATTAGAACGACACCTCACACAAGGTTGGAAAGTATTCAACATCCACCAACCATGGATGGGATAGTTTTGGTGACAATTTATGGACCTATGCATGGTGCAACAAATGAACCAATGGCATTTATGTTAGAAGATCAAGTTCAATCACATGTTGGTTCAAGAAAAAAATTGTTCCAATCCAAACACTATAAATGAGCAATTGCAATTAGTTGTACTATTTGTTCCTCCCCAAGGTGATCAATTTAACTATTTCTTTTTTGAACTTTCCCCTCTTTCCAAGATGGTTGGTGGGGTCTTTTTGCAAAACAATAATGATACCTCAATTGTTTGGGATTTTAATTTGAATTTTTGATAAAAATTACTTTCATACACCCATGTTCTTAACCACTAGTGTGTAGGAAATACTTTCATCTTAATCCTCCCAACCTTGATCATTGTGTGCAATATTTTCATCATGTTGAACATTGTTCTCATTTCAATATGAAGGGTCTAGTGTACAAACAATACCTTCATTATTATTCACCCACAATTTAATAAATTTGTACCCTATGCATACCCTTATCATGTTGACCATAGTGTTAAACAACATAAATAATTATATAAACATAATATTTATAAATATAATCCACATTGTTTTAAAGTACACCAATAAAATAAGCAAAGCAAATTACTAGATCTAAACCTACTTGTTTAATTAAACTAAGTACAACATGCATTAAATGCATTAAAGTAGAGGCAAAGTTCCATTTTCCTTGGACATTTACATTAGATTTGTAGTTTTCTCATCATAATGAAAAACAACTTTTGAAAAATGAATGCAATACCCTAATGGGGGTATTTCACTTGATATAGATTTTTATAACTTTGTGTGACACCCTCAAAACACCGTAAAACATAATTTTCAATCCAATGAATATCTATAATATCCTTATATGGGTGATGACAAACATTTTAATCATGCTTTTAAATATTGCTTGAATGAACAAATCCGAGCTCTATGCAATATCTTCATTTTATTTGATTTTTCATCATTTTCAACAATTGTAGGGTCTATTGGGGTGACAATCATGTAGGTAGGTGCAACCAAGTAGGTGGGGCTTGGTAGGTCCCTACCTAAAAGGCTAGTATGTAAGAAGGTGGAAGGGCATGTAGGTAAGTATATGGGTGGGTAGGTGGGTAATTAGATGGATGGAGGTTAAGTAGGTGGGGATGAGAGTATCACATTTTAAGTATATAGGGAAGTAGGTAGGTGGGAGAGAGTCTATTTTAAATTTAAATCTATAAGTGAATAGGTTGGTGGGGCTGAGTGGGATAGGTTGGTGAAAGTAGGTGGTTGGGGGGAAAGTTTCTAAATGCAAAAAAAATTGGATGGAAGGCACAAAGAAAAAAAAATTCCAAAACAAAAATTGAAATTAGGGTTGAAAAATGGAAAGAAAATAAACTCAACCTGCCAACCACCTTGGTAAGCACAATGAGAGAAAAAAAATTGCATTAGTGTACCAAGGTGCACCCATGGGTGTTAGTTCATTGCAGCCTTACCATGACATCATAACCATACATTTGTACAAAATCTCCTTTCTCGAATCTCTTTTTGTGTTGTTTTCTTTTGTTTTCAAGCTTGGTTTTCCTATTGTCCATTCTTAATGGTTAGTTATTATATTAAAGTTTCAAGGTGATGTTTCATTCATGTTGTGAACTATAAACTAACCTTTGGGTAGAAAAAGAAAAAACCAGTGGGTAAGGGTAGGGTAAATGGACCCTTATCATCAATTCTAAAAAAAATTCAAAAACATGGTTCTAACCCTTGACTACCACAATACCTCTACCATTTCGGTAGTTTGTTGCCAACTAATTAATTAAATTTCAAATATTAACTTTGGCACATGGTTTTCTAATTCTGAAATTTTCGACAATAATGGTTATATCAAAAAATAAACACATGGTTTCTAGTGTTATGGAGTAGTTTAACATGTTTAGACTGACTAAGATTTAAGTCTCCTTCCTCAAATGTTTGTGGTTTAAACTTGGCAATAAAAATGTTTTGATTTAATTAAATTTTTTGCATAAAAATAAATATTTTTTCAAAAGCTTGGCAAAATTGAATTTGTTTTTAATTTATGCTGAAATGGTAAAGGTACTACATTAATGATTCTAAAAGTCATGACACAAGAAGTGGCATCCAACTAGTGTTTTAGAAAATGAAATAACTAGGTCAAAAACCTACCTTAAACCATAATTTGTTTGCTAGTTTTTTTAATGAAAATTGTTAATTCCTTGAAAATTTTCAATAACATGGAATTGGATTGGATGTTCTTTTGATTGTGAATTCTCTTAAAAATTTGGAACTAAAGGTTTTGTCTTTTAAACTTTTTTCAAAAACATTGAAATTGAGGTTTGAATTTTTGAATTATTCCACACAAAAAAAGAACTTTAAGAAATTTTAAGAGTGAAAATTTTCAAAAAAAATGGAATGAAATTTTTTTAAATTTGATTTTTCCAATTTATAAAAAATGGAATGCAACATTGTTAACAAAATCAAAGAATTGTGCAACACTAGTGTAAAATTTACCCACTATGCATGATTTTTAATCAATGAACTTTCATTGTCTATTTTGGTAGGACCATGTAAAAGAAATTATTAAAACATGTGCACATATGTACCCAAAATTTGATTATGAATTTAACCACAAAAGTTTCTCATTTTTTTGGTCACCACATGTGGCTCATTCAATCTAGATATACATAAAACTTGATTTGGGTAGTGTACATTCCTTCTTTGAGCAAAGCTCCATGCACTTGGATTAAACACCAAAGTAATAAGATGAAAAATTATCTTTTAAAAAAATGCATCAAAGTCACCCTTGGATGATGAAATCATTGATGAATGGGAACTATAAATAAATAAATAACTTAATGTGAACACTTTCCAACAAGGTATTTTGTGCAAGATGTGGATACCATTAGTAATGAACAACAAACAACATTTTTAAATACGATATCAAATCAATTAATTATGGATAATAATGTCATGTTGATTTTATGATATAATTGTTAATTTTTTATGGTTATGGATTTAATAGATGTTTGAAGCTCTTGAGCTATGGGCTATGATCAATGTTGGGTTATTATCTTTTTAACAAAATAACCTTGGTTTTCAATTGTCCAACAATTTCAAAAATTTAAAAACCTTTAGTTCTAGTTTTTCGAAAAAGTTTCAAACAACTAATAAGATTCATCAAATAACCAACAAATAACAAAATTTTGTAAAAGGGTATTTGATCATTTCTTGGATTTTTAAAGAACCACGATTACATATCATGTAATTGATTACTAGATATTTGACAAAGTTGCAAGAAATTATATACTAAAACCAAATATTTGATTTTAGAGAACCACCTTTATATTTTATATTTAAGTTCAAAATTGTCAATTATCAATTTCCATTTCTAATAACCACCCAAGATTGGTTGTGATTGAGGTTTTTTGATATTATGATTCTTTTTTGCCTCTATTTTTTTATTGGTGAAACCAATTGGAGAAATAAAAATGCAAATTGAAAAAAAAGAAATGATTTTTGGGGGTAGCCATAACGACAAGTTTAAAAAAAGAAATAGTAAATATCACCAAAGTTTTATATTTGGTTCCAATAAGTAGCCAAAAACATGTATAGATGATTATAAATGTATTTTTATATATGTATTATAGCCAAATTTGCCTAAATGTTTTTATAAATGATCACAACTTTCACTAAATCCATATGGTTGATTGCAACTTCAATTACATTGCAATATTCAATAAAACGACATGGGGACTCCCTTTCTTGGTTGAAAACAAATTCTTTTATACCAAAATCATTGTCATGAAGCTTCACATTGAACCTTTAACCTTATTACCATGGGAACCAACCTTTAAAAATGTTGAATATAAGTGTGGTGTCAATTTATTGGTTTATCCACTAAAGTGGGCTCCATTATCACTCATTATGAACTATGTATCAACATCAATGTTAGAAACATAAGCATACAAATTTATTATTAATCTGAAAAATTATTATTTATCAATCATGACATGTAGGTGATGGTTGAAATCAATAGAACATCTCAAGTCATGGAGTTCTCCCATAAAAAAAGTCACATAGTTCTACTTATTCTCCCTAAAGTTAGCAAAAAGATAAAAATGCGATTCAATAATCAACTTTTCCATCTCATAACATCTCCCAATTTTTGTAATATCATTATGTATTTAAGGTATTTCTAACTAATGTCGTTGGTTTGATCAAATTTCCCATTCTAAAACTAAGCAATCCAATAATCAAGAGATTAAACTATTATTGGTCTTTTTGGACAAATCATTTGATTTGCCAACTTTTTGAATGATGTATTTCCATTTCAAATAAAATTAACATGCCAAAAATATTTGAATCAATTTCAAATATTCACAAAATATTGACAATTATCATACAAAACTTATAACATAATATATTAATTATTCACATATTAGTAAAATATGGGAAGTAATCATATATAGATTTATCTATACAAACATTGTCAATCGCAAGTTCAAAATTTGCCTAAAATGGCCATGCTGATCGATAATTGTAATTGAAAAAGAAAGAGATGTAGCATTGATGGCCAAAAACATTGATTCCATAAAAACAAGGAAGGTGACAAAGGCCATATCGGTGCCTTCATTCACTAGCACAATGTATTCGTTGATATGGAACCAACTATCATTTTTCGAAACCTAGCAAGGACCAACATAATGCCCCACTCCCGATTATCAATTGAGTGTTAAAATTTTGATTTTTATGCTTGTATCAAGGCTATGGATTTTGCAAATGCCAATACATGCACAAGAATGTCAAAAGATGCAAACATTTAAATATAAATTTCAAGAGAATTCATGAAATTTTTTAATTCATTATTTATTACTATTTGTTGGCAATTTATTAGTGATTAAAGAGGTCAAACTTCACAAGACCTCTTGAAAAAAGTTATGAAAATTATGATCAATATTCATGCATGCATATCTTATGCAATATTACAACATTTTTTTTAACAAAAAGGTGCTTTGCTAATGTCCCTCCAACAAGTTTAATTTTATTTGATAACTTCTATTTCTTATTGTGCATAGTAAGAAATTAACAACTTGAATACACTTGAAAAATAGGTCAAGGCTTTAGATGTACCTCAGCCAGGGGTTTTGTTCCATGAAAAATGACAAGATCCCAAGGTGTGAAAGGACCAAGGTTTTTGTGCAAATGAATTTTGTAATCTGGATCCATTTTTTTCAAATTAAAATTGCGAAACACTTTAAGATCGCGTGCTTATCCTCCTTGATGACACAAATGATGTCATTACTTTCTCCATCAAACACTTCCCGTTTATTTCCCTGTCAAATTATTTATATCAATACAACATGATATTTTATTATCAACTTGACAACATTTGAAAAAAAAACGAAAAATAGAAAAAATATATATCCAAAGGCAACAATTATTAAAAGCTTATGTTACATTCCATAGGTATAGTTATATATACTCTTCCCCTTCTAGACTAAGGTTATATTTAGTTGTGGTGTTATTTGACAAGGGAAATCATGAATGCCAAAACTTGTTTTCAAATTAAGGACATTGAATATTATATCTTGGACATGGGATATCCTATGGTGTGCTACCCCACAAACACACAAACCTTGACACCAAATGTTAGGGTTCAAAATCATTTTTTGCAAAAAAATTACCCAAAATATATTTTGATGTTTTCCAAAGCCATGATTAATATGAACATTATTATAAAATTCCCTCATGTATCCCACTCGGTATGCCCATGTTTCATTATAGGTCCAATATTTACAATTGTTAGAAGGATACCATTTATCAACTATATACTTGGCCAAACAAAATTAGACCATTTTATTAATAAACATGTATTCCAAACTACTTTGATTTAACATATTATATAATATGATGTAATTTCATGTCAAGTAACCACCTAATTCAACTCACATGCATTAGTGATCACAAGAACATATAGTTGAAAAGTTTGACGCTCATCAAAATTAATAATCAAACTTAGTGAAATTTAATGCATTCATTTCTAATTTAGAAAAAAGTCTCATAAACATAGTTAAATCGTTTTGAGCACCAACACAATTAGTACACTTGTGTTAAACATATCTTGAATCAAAAAAATTATCTTGTAACCCTTTGCCATGTTTACATACCATAATTTATAAAATACACAATCCAACTCAAATCAATTGAAGAATATGGATTTTATGATTGAATTTTTCCTTGGCTTAAGAGTTTTTTCTAAATTACAACATACTTTGAACTTGAAGCAAGTTACAAGTTTTCCTTGAACATCTTGCACTCGGGTTTCATACTTGAAAGACCATGATGAATTTGGAGCATTGGGATTTGGCTTCTCTTTTATTGCTTCAAAAACCGCAACCCCATTCTCATCACATATGTCCCATTTATTCTCCAACGCAACCTTCTTTCGGGAATGCTTAATCTTATATGGAGCTATACATGGCAAGCAATATTCTTTGCCTATCATTGGCCCACCCATCTCTAGCAAACTACCCATGCTTTCCTTACTCAAAGCTAGTTCCTACGCACAATGCCTACTTGTGATTTGCTCACACTCTAATTTTCACCAAGATTCACACACAATTCAATCAAGTTAAGAAGAATAATGACACAAAATATGTTGACCTCAATACCTATCACTAAATTCATGTAAAGTTATTCATGATACTGAACAAAAGTCATGAAAATGATGTTGGGACAAATATGTATTAACACCCAATTATGCAAGGTTTAAGGCTGCAAGGAACTTGCATGTGTATAACAAGTGAAAGGAAGCCAAAGAAACCAAAGAGATGGAAAATGCACTTGTCTAACCAAAGAGCTTGAAGGAACATTCATGTGTATGGAGAGTGATTTTGTTGAATGAGGAAAACAAAAAGCTTGGCTTGATGAATACAAACACTTGTGTTGTGGTGAAGCTCAATGATATAAATGGGAATGAACTTTGCAAGGTTGATAAGTTCATTTGTTTCTAATGTGAACATGTGAGTAAAAAAAATGAAGGGTTTTCCTAGGGTTAATGATGTGACTATGAAAAAAACATAAACATGTGTCTATATCAAGTTCCTTATATACCCATGGAAAATATCCTAGGTTGGTCCCCCCTTATTTTTCAACACATGAGAATTGAAAACCTTCTCCTTTGTAAAGAAATGAGATTTTTCCCCTCTCTTCCAAGGTGACATGGATCTTGCAAGCCCATGTAAAGTACTTTTGCCAGCATCCTGGGTAGGATATCACATATGTTGTAAGGTAAAGTGAACCCCAAAAAATTCTAATTTTTTATGCAAAAGAAGAGACTTGTAAAGTTGTTATGATCATTATTAAGGTGCAAGGCCCTTTACCAATAAAGTTATCCATAAAATCCTAGGATTAGGGGGCAAGAACGGATAGTTTTGCCATAGTAGGACATTAAACATGTAATTGGGAATGAAAATTTCACTAAGCGAAATAACTTGGAGCCGAACTAGTTTTTCCACCAATTTTGCTAGTAAACTGAGTTTCATCCTGTCTTTCCTTTTTCCTGAGCACCTCCACTGCTGCTACATATGTTTTCATTGCTTCTACCTGTACAACTACTTTAATTACTCTCTAACTTTGTGCATTAAATGTTGAAACTCAGCATTTTATAATGAGATTTAATAAAGTTTTCCTTACTTTGCATATACCATTGAAAGAAGGGATAGGGAGTAAAAGCAGCCCCAAAGACATTGTGAAGACAGGATGACTTTACACATAACTCTAATATATGTGAAAAATCACATGGTGAGATTTTGATTAGAACTACTTAAGACTAATCTTGGAAAATTTGTGATAACTTGTTTTTGGACATGATATCATGTAGAATATGCACAAAGTCCATAAATCAAACCTTGATTAAACTAATTTGAAGATTGGCATGGCAAAATGAGTTGCTCATGACCATACCATTTTTGGAAGGTGTACCCAGGCAATTAGTTGCACATTGGACAAAAAAAAATTAAATTGAACCTACCATAAATGAAGAAAAAAATTAACCATTGAGGAAATTAGCCCAAACTATGGGTATTTATGACAAATTGTAGATATGCCATATCAGTTGGTTAGATCAAATCATCTAAAGTTGTTCAGAATTGAATCCTGGTCTATATGTGTTAGTTTTTGGGGTCAAGTTTTTAGTGTAAGTTTGATGGCATGGATCTGGTATATTTTCTCTTTACCATCTTAAGAAATAATTCATCTTCCTACTAATTTCAAAGGCAAAATATTTACCGCTTTTGATGTTTTCTACCCCAAAACAAAAGTTACCTCTCATATTCAGCTCTCCTCTCCTATTCATTAGATGGGCTACCTTCCAAATTTTATTTATTTATTTTTTCCTTCTGCAACAGGGCCATTTTGATTGGCCCATTACCCCCAACAAAAAAAAACTAAAACTTGGAAGGCTCTTCAAAATAGCAATTCTTATGTCAGGATGGCAATTCCTATGTCACTTTTGGTTCACCTATATAGGTGACAAGGGGAAAAAATTTGGGCAAAGGATATGGATTAAAGTGAGGTGCTATTGGGAACACCCTCTAAGGACACATTGAGAACTTGGAGAACCCAAATGGGAACTTGAGAACATCATTGGGAACACCCCATTCCCTCCTGCCCACCTGTGCCTTCAAGACAGCACAATGCATGAGTTGGTAGTCTATGCAATCTTACTCCATATTACAAAGAAGGAAGGTCCTCAAAATGATGAGATATGTGGAGTGTGGACACAGAATATACCACCACGGTTAACCTGTTTACCAATGGGGATGGATGGTTTGTGGACTGGAAAATTTTTTTCATTGAATTCCTTACCAATGGTTAACCACATTAATTACTTATGTATCAACCATCCAGAATACCTCTACCTATGTTGTAGCCACCAAGTGCTTCACCTAGTTACCTTACATCCATTTTACACGCCCTGTCCACTTCCAGGGAGTGTAATAGTTGCCCACAAGTACATTCCTTATTTACTCACCTATGATACCTTGCCCACTCATTATAGGGTAGTTTGAAGTTTGAATGGGAGGGTTTGTGGAATGGTAACCAAGGTGAAACCTTGTTAACTCATGTCATGGTTCATCTGCAACTGAAATCATACTGGGTTTCCAATGGATGGTGCACTGCTGGATGCTGGGTTACACACTTTGAGTGCTGTGAGGTGGTTTTCTGCTAGGTTATATTAGGCAGAAAAACATGTAATGGAAAATGGCTGTGGCAGCTGATTGTAAACATGTAATTGAAAATGGTTATGGCAGTTGTAAACAAGTAATGGAAAATGACGGTGGCGCTGATTGTAAACATGTAATGGAAAATGGCTGTGGCAGCTTATTGTAAACATGTAATGGAGCATGGCTGTGGCACCAAATTGTAAATATGTAATGGAAAGTGGTTCTGGAAGCAAATTCTGTAGTGGTAGCTGGCTAAGGGGAAAATGCCCCTAAATTGCGCTTAAAAGATTTGTTGTGGTTGTCACCAGGAGTGTGGCTTAGGAAAAGCACAAAACATCAATGTCCAACCTATGGGAATTTTACACAATGTAACATGGAGAAAGGTTCTCAAGATATGTGTAAAATTCCCAATGAAGATGAAAGTACATAGAATGACCTTGTGCATGGGCATTTTGCTTTGGGTAAAGCTCTTAGAGAAAATTTGTAACTTATGTGCAGGTTACCTTCTATCCATGAATTTCCTTCCTAGAAATTGGGAGGGATATTATGCCTACTCCTCAAGGGTGGGAGGGAAATTATGCCTACTTATAAGTGTAAGAACCCTCCCATTATTAAGGTGTAGGCATAAAAACCCTCCCATTATTGAGGTGTAGGCATAAAAACCCTCCCATTCACATGCCTTATGATCTGCATAGGTTTGGTTCATGACTAATTTTGTCTCATGTTTTACAATAGGTAAAACCATAGGGTGGGGGACATTCTCAAAACGTAGGGCTGGACTCAGCTATCACCTCATCCTAAGCCCCTTATTTTTTGAATGCCCCCACCCTAGGGCTTTACCCTACACAAAATGCCCCCAAGTAGGCCAGACCCTTGTATTTTGCAAACCGTAGAAATCCAAGGCAACTTGAAAGTAGGGAAATTTGAACACTAAACATGGCACCCATGGAGAAAACATCTAGAGGTGGGTTAGTGATCGACACATGGAGTTCAATGGATTATGGGAGGCTAGACCAGCCATAGACGATGGATTGCTTGGAAGTCAACTTGAAAAAGTTGATCACACATGCATGGCCCCACCACTCTTGAGATGTTCCAAGAAGGAATTTCATTTTTCATTAGCTTTTGCAAAAAATACTTAAACACCAATAAGTTGCCAAAATTTGCACACTCTTGAATTTGGCATAATATCAATGTACTATGTTGGGACATAGTAATGTATGCATGGAACTTGAGTGTGTCAAGGTGGAAGGTGCAACATTTTATCAAGTGGTTTGAAAAACTTAAATGACATGTGCCATTGATAAAGGATTACTTTCGTGATGTTTTGAGACTCCTAGGCATTGGGATCAACTTTTGAAAGGATGAATATGATAATAAAAAACATGTTGCAATTACTAACTGTGATGTTGAGTGCAATGTGCACAAGGGCAAAACCCCTTGCAAATATTTGTGAGGTTCTTGAGATGACAACACGCATTCAGTATTTGTAGCCCATAGAGCACCAGCGTCCATTGTTGTCTATAGCAATTTTTTTGGCTTTCGACAAGGGAATTTAATTAGAACACAAAGGATTGTAGGTAGATTGGGTTGGCCACATAACTTTCACTAATAAGCCGCAAATTGACCAATGTAGTCATACATAAAGAGCTTTGGCCGCTTTCATGAAGGCATTGTAATTTTCAATATCAATGTCAACAATGTCGAAGGAAGGTGAGTGTAGTCTAGCAAAAGGGCATGGAGAGATCAATGGATCAAAGGAGGTAATGGGCACTCCTACAAAAGCCAGTTTCAAAGTAGAAATGATTTGTGTAACTTCAGAAATGTTAGTTTCATCATGAAATATGTGAGGCCATCCTTGGTTAAAGTTTTTGGGTTGTAAGCTCAAGAACATTTGTTTCATGGTGGTCAATTTGCTTCAAGGTGTATTAGGAGCTTTGAATGTAAACAACACAACTTGAAATGTGCAAGTTTGTTTTGATTTGGGGAATTTTGACTAGGGTATAAATTGAAACTTTGTGTCTATGTTTGAAAGTAGAAACATGATGGCAAAACAGTTTTGGTTGTTTTGCAAATTTTGTGGGTTGGTGGAAAATTTGAATCTCATGTTAAATGCTTCAAAGACAAAGAATTTGACCCTAATATAATAACTTGTGATCATGGTTGGGGAGGCATTGTTTAGGGAAAAATGTAACTTTGGAGTCAAAATTGGTTGTGCTAAAAAATAACCTAAAGGGTGGGGGGCATGGTTCCCTTACAACAAAATTGCTTGTGATTGCTTTGATAGTAGGTGAAGGTTGCATGTAATCCTTTGTTTGTTAGTTCTAATAATTCTAAACATAATTAAAATCACCGTTGTTCAATTTTTTCACATAAGTGCATATATCTTGTGATCCTTTGATCTGTTGAAATTAAATGCCCAATTAGAATTGTTAAATCTAGTAACTTATTTTGATAGTCGTTCAAATCCAATCGCATAAATTTTGAATTATGTGGTTTTAATTCCCTTGCTTTTGGGTCATTTGATAATGTGTAAAGTATTTTATTTTGAGTGACATTTGGTTTTTTGCATGATCCTATGTGCATTGTGCATGGTATTCATGGTACTTGAAATTAATTTAAAATTCACCTAATATTGTTGTGAATAATGGCTACAATTTAGTTGTCATGTGTTCATTTCACCCTATGATTAGCTTCATTTTTTATTTTATTTTATTTCAAATTATAGTTTATCCATGTAATTCATTTTGCACATATGGCTTGAATTGCATTTGTGTCAACAAATCCATAATCACACAATTTCATTCATCATAAATTGTTAGCAATATTATCAATTACATGCATAAATTGTATATCAATATTGTCAATTACATGAATGAATTTCATTCACACTTCTCAAATTAACAACCAAGGTTTTGATACATTCCTTGTGCCCTCAGTTGATGTTTTGTATTTCAATTTGTGTCCTTGTTTTGTTGTTTAGATTATTGATCATTTTCAATATAGTGGTACTACTTGCTAATGCTTGACTTTTTTCACTTCTCTGCACACAACTCATGTGGTATGCTAGTCATAAAACTCTTGCCCTTGGTTAACATAATTGCTTAATGGAATAATGGTCACAATTGATATTTCAAGACCATTTTCAGTATGGACATTAAAATCAAACTTAACTACAACAAAAAAAAAAAATCCAAGCCCAAAAGAAAAACAAAATTGAAACAAACAACTTGATGTCAAACTGCAATTTGCATGCATGTTTTGTGTGTGTGACTTTGTTAATTTGAATAGTGTTGGGCATCAATCTATAGCACATGACATAGCACTAAGAAAATTTAAATGGTAGTAATGGTTTTTGAAAAATACCAAACTCACCAAACAAGATATTACTTTGGCACATATAAATTTCAAAAACATATTTGGCTTTTAAAACAAGTTCTAGAATTCCAAGACATCAAATTCCCTAAATTTGCAAAACTTATAATTACTATGGAATGGATATTACCATCAAATTGTAGTATTGTAAGTTTGTAAATGTTATTGAAATTATGATGGCATTATGGAAACTCATGTCAATGTTGTAATTGTAGAGGATGTATTTGGTGAGTAGTTCAAGTTGATGGTGCAAAATGCAACTTGTAAGTTTTGACAACTAATAACTAGAATTATTTCAAACACTTGTGCGGAATAAAAGTTCAAAAAACCATAGTAAACTAGAAAAAAAACATTCAGTTTTCCTCATGGAGATAAAAGGGGTTTGGCACCCATATTTCAAATATTTTGAATTTTCCATAGTATTAAGATATATTCAGTAGTAAAATTAATTTGATTATACAAGATCAAACCTATAGCAGAATGGTAAGGTTATATCACAAAACTATAAAAAGGGTGTAGTTTCAAATGTGGAACAATAATTCCATTTTTACAGCAGAAAAATTGCATTATTTCTTGTAGTGCGTATAATAGACAATTTAACAAAGGATTTGATGTTTTATGTTCTCTAAAGTGAATTGCTGTTATCTTTTCAAAATTCCACAATATATAATGCCAATTGTCAAAAATACATTCAGTGATGGATTCAAATGAAATTATGATTTACAACAACATATGGAGTAAAAATAAACCCGCTTTAAACCCTTCATTCTTAACCCATTGGCAAATTGAAAACTATCAAAATAGCTACATCCAAGGTCTGAAATAGTGCAACATTAACTTGGACAAATTAAAAATTTTGAGGGAAAATGTATCCAAATTAATGCCTATTAAGTTGCATATAATATATAATAGTTTAGTTACTATTGAATGACCTTTCAGCAATGGCGTCAAAATTATTTTTAATTATTAAAAACCCCAATTTCTTAAAGAAATTAAAATTGTTGCTTAGGTTTTGGAATTTTTAAATATGTAAAATAAAAATTTGAAAAGTACTATTTGAAATGTTTCTAATTTTTAACAGTTTCATAAATTTTATAAATTCACCAGAGTACAAAAGTTTGTTGTTTTGTGAAAACATCTGATTTGCAAAGTTTGTGTTATGTTTAACAAAATTGAGAGTTAGCTTTTTAAAACATCACGTTGTTAAAAAATCTTAATGTCCCAAATCCACCCACAAATGAAGATGCCTTGGGGACATTTGGATCTTATAACTTTATTCATGTTGCACCAAATCAATAATTCAATCATGATTTCATAGTCATAACCATTCTTGCTTCTTACAAATAGTAGTTTGAACCTTGTGCCTAATGCATAGGTGTGTGTGTATTTGACAATACATATTACAAAATTACAATTATAAACTACATTTCCAAAACCTCTTTATATACAACATTCCGCATGTATCCATCAGGACCCTAGCCACATAAAATCTTGATATTTGCACTGCTTGTGACCCGTGAAATAGCAACATACAACTAACCATGGGAATAGACCGGAGACGGCAAATATACCTCAATGTTGTTCAATGTCTGACCTTGACTTTTGTTGATTGTGATCGCAAATGCCACTCGAACAAGAAATTGATGACAACGCAAAATCCAAAGTGCGAAGTTTAGTAATATTACCTAAATAATATTGTTGAGTACTTAATTCACAATTAATTTTTTCGTTTGTTTTGGGTAAATTGTTTTGAAAATGTTTTAGACAAATTTGTTTTGTCAATGCAATTTAAATCTTCTTTTCAAATTGGGAATTTTTTTCCATTTTTCAACCTCACAAAATTGAAAAAAAATCCCTAATCTCAACATTATTTAAATAATATTATTTTATTTTTGTTTTGTTTTACGATCTTTACCTTTCATTTTCACCATCAAATTTTTAACATCATAATGGTCACATAGGAACGATATTCCACCGTTCACCTTGAGTTTCTTAGGGTCAAAGCTCATTCAAAAATATATTGCAAAGGGGCACATAGAAAATTGTGATGTCCAACAAATAATCTCCAAAGAAGTTCCTAATTATGCTACAAAATCTTTCCTGATTGCCAATTACATCATATAATGGCTTATTAATCAAAACCGGATAATGACCACCCATAACTTGGTCAAGTCCTTTGTCCAATTCCCCTTTTTCTTCTCTTCTCTAGCAATAATCTCCCAAGCTCCTAGTCTCCAAAAAAGTTCCCAATTATAGCAGAATCTCTCCTGAGTGCCAATTACGACATATAATGGCTTATTGTTAATGAAACCCGGCTAACGATCACTTGCAGCTTGGCCAAGTCCTTACTTCTCTTCTTTAGCAAATAATCTTCAAAGTTCCTAATTATGTAGCGGAATCTCTTCTGAATGTTAATCATGCCGTTTATTGGCTATTAGTTTGACTCGGCTTTCGACCACTCGCAATTTGTTTGGGTCCTTTCTTCTATTCTTCTTTCTCTCTTCTCCTCTTCCTTTGTATTATATTCTAGGTGAAAAGGTAATATGAAGGTCAAGGTTGAGGAAAAAAACAACCGCAAAAAAACTCATTGGTTAGAAACTAAAAAAAGTTGAGTGATTGAGGCTGGATGAAGAAATGCAGCCCATCCCATGGACAGAACGACCAACTGGTGTGCTGGTGGGTGCTAGTTCCACTCTTCTTCCGCCCCGTTGGAGTAAATAAACCATGACAGGACGGATGGATGGATGGACGCACCTCGTGCTTAATGCACATGTGTGTGTGTGTGTATTTGACAGTACATTTGCCTGCCATGCCGTGTCTGTATTTCATTTTTTCTCCACCCTGTCAGAGTAAACAGACCATGACGAGATGGATGGATGATTGGACGGATGGACAGATCGATGATGGGACAGATGGATGAAATGATGTTTCACGACGTCCTTTACTTTGCCTGCTATGTCACGTCTGTATTCCATTCTTTCTCCGCCTTGTCAGAATAAACAAACCATGATGGGATGGATGGATGATAACACAGATGGATGAAATGATGCTTCACGACGTCCTTTACTACATGTAACCAGATGCACCAATAGAAGGGTTCAAGTTTTGTTTGAGCACTAGAAACAATGGAGCTCTCCCCTTGGATTTGGCCTGGCCTAAGAGCTTAAATGTTTGGTCACCAGCCGGTTTACCTTAGTAAATATGAATTGCATAGTATGGATACCCACACTCTTAGGAAGGGGTATTATTATTAGCCCAGGTTGAAAATGGTGACCAAGAGTTTTAGAAAAAATAAAATCATGCAGCCAATGAGAAGGCTTAGCATGGACTGGGGAGGGCACAACATTTTTATTCCAGGTTGAAGGAAGGGTTGAAGCAGGGGTTTTTTGCTCAAGAGGTGGTGCTCGTCTGTCTAAGCAGGTTTGCATGAGCCCTAGTTAGCCTGCTAAGAAGATACTTTCTAAAATTGGAGTTGACTTACATTTGAACACACTAGCCCTTCTCTTTTGGTGGTTTTCTTTTCTGATTTTATCCCAAGTACTTTGCGTAAAGTTGAATTGTCACATATATAAGCTAAAATGGTGTGTCATGTGGAAACCCCTATGTTTCTATTTTAAACAGTGGGGATGACATAGCTGCATCCATCCATATGGATGATGGGATAGATGGATGAAATGATGCTTCACATCACGATATTCTTTAATATATGTAATATCATTGGTCTTTTGAACATAGGAACCTGGTCCTTGTCCTGTGTGCTTTTAGGGTTCTTTTGAACATACCAACCTGGTCCGCCAACTGGATCCTTTTATTGGGTCCAGGACAGGGACTATCACATTGGATCCAACTTTTGGAAGTTTTACCTTATTAAAACCGGTTTCACATTAAGTCAACGAGTTTCTTTGGTGAAAGTGTTTAGACTGTTTAGATCGGAACGGATTTTTTTGGTGTTCAGACTGTGGACACAGTAAGTAGATGTACAACATCTTATGTATTGGCAGGGCCAGCGTGTTTGTTATGCCTTGTTAACTTTCATGCTCACCCTATATCCCCAGTGTTGGGTCCAAGATTGATTCTTTACGCGTATGATGCAGGTACATTTCAGTGTTGGCAGGTACCCTGTTTGGAGGGTTAGAAGTGCAGGTTCCACTTCCATACCAATGTTGGCCAGGTGCCTAGTTTGGAGAGTTGGAACCGCGGGTTTCCAGTCAGCTCAGGTTTCAGGTCCATACCAATGTTGGGTGGGTGCCCGGTTTAGAGCGTTAGAATCACACATTCCAGTTTTGATTGGTAAAACCCAAACTGGAACCAGGGGGTGAGGCATAGGTAAACCAATGGTTAATCACTGGTTTTGGTCCAGGTTACCTGAAACCGGGTCTGATTTTTAGAACTGGAACCAGAAACAGAACCAGAAATTTGTTTTTTTAAAAACAGAGCAGGACCCAAAACTGGGTTTTTTTATTTTATTTTCAAAGGAGCGGACCTGGAACCAAAATCAATTCAATTTATTTATTTAGAACTGGAATTGGAAGTTCTTCATAAAGCTCAAGAAACACCCTACACTGGTACATACCAGTGTTGGTCTGGTATCACTCTTTTGATATAGGACCCTGGTCCTGGTACATAGGTCTGTCCTGAAATGAGGTACCAGAGTGGTACTGGTAACAGCAGAGAATTTCTCGAACCCATATACCAGTCTGGTATCAACAATTCAAGGTACCCAATTTCATGATGCAATGATATCAATATCAATATGACTAACATGATACCAGCTGGTATAAAATGTCAACTCTGGTATAAATCCAGTGTCTTCATTGTGTTGATTTTTCAGGGTTTCATCCATGGAAACCCATTCCATGTTGTGCATAACCAAGGCAATTAGGGTTGAAATAAGAAAACCAGATTGCAGCCATTGAAAAACAGAAACAAGCAAGAAACATGCTTGAAAGTTCAGCAAGACAGCAGCCAACTTCACTCATGAAAAGATTAAGTGCAAATTCAAAATAAGAAAATGGGTACAACTTGAAGCACATAATCATAGCAAGATTGATACCAGGGGAGAAGGCAACTCTAAACCCGCAACACTGATATGTACTCTGGTATTCAAACCCTAAAAGCAGTCTGGTTGGGTCTCTGGCTGTTTTTGGCAAAATACATACCAAGAGGGTACGTTGCCGTTCAACAGGTACCAGGTGGATTCATACCAGACTGATCCGATTTGCAATACCAGTGTTGATACCAGTGCATATACTAGGGCACAACCTATATACCAGACCAACACTGGTACCTAGCTGGTATCTGAACTGGCATAAAACTGGTACAAGGCTAGTATTAGATCAGGTCCCTAGTCCCTACCAAGCTGGTAGGGGTACAAAGTTGATATTTCCTCAGGTCATAAGAGCCTGGTAGGGCCCTTGATACCCGAAACAGCAGGCCTGCATACCAGAGTGCACCCACCTATACACCAGACCAACAGTGCTTGAAAACCTAGTTAGTTAGTAGCCAAAATACCCAGCATGGTTGCTAGCAATCAAAGACCTCAAAGTCACCCAAAAAGGACATCTGTGGAGATATCATGCTTGGTCCAAATACAATCAAACTTGTTTTCGATGTTTTTTATAGCTGTAAGTGAAATTTGGTTCAGATGGAACATTTGTGCCTTTGTTGTCCCCTGCACATAAGATCAGCAAAGAAAAATCGTCTTTGATTTTCATGATATCTGCAGAAACACAGAAAAATCAAGCACTGAGAAAACACTTAAGTTAAACCAAGCACTGAGAAAACTCTTAAGTTCTCCTTGTGATATCTCGAGAGCACCATGAGTAAGCCAATACATGAGGAACATACATCACTTGTGCCAGGAGTGTTAAGATTTTGAACTTAAAATCTACTAAACAAGGAAATGGGCAGTTCTCTTAATGTTAGGGTTGGGCATTTATATGCCCAACTTCCACTTAATGCACCCCATTCTATCTCTGTTGGGTACCTAATAGAGAGCATCAGAGCAAGATCAACCATCATGACCATGAAAACTAGTCAGTATAATCATCTGCAAGGTTGCATCCTCAACCACACCTCCGTTGGGGAGGTTCTCCTAAGAAATCCTCTTTATCAGCAGGTCATTTGATTATTCTCCCTCACAAATTAACAGAAAAATAAATCCCAGAAAAGTCTCAACAGCCCAAAAGAGACAAAATGCCTCTCTGATTCTGTTTTGAAGGGTACTGTGTTTTTCAAAATACAGCTACATAAGAGGAAATGCCAAATTCTAAAACCCTGTCACCTAAAAATTGATACTGTGCAAAAACTGCACATCAAAGCTGCAAGAGACAGTAATAGTGTTGGTAGTCTCTACAACATAAATTATGTATCACAATAACAATGCAACAGATACATAATGTGTAATGGAACTTCTTGCAGTGCCTTGTTGAAAAACCAAAAACCACTTTTTGAACTGGACACAAGAAGCAGCAAACATACTATAATGCACCAAAAAAATGAGAATCATTACACCTCAACAGGCATATACAACAAGCAGGATGGAAGTCCTTACAGAGTCTTTGTTAGAAAGTAAATTGGAAAAAACAAGGTTAAACTTGACACAAAAAGCAGCAAATACTATGATGCACAGAAAGAATGAGCATCATTACAGAGGAATGCAGCATATGTAACAGGCAGAATGAAACTCCTTACAGAATCTTGTTGAAAAGTATTTTGGATTAAAGACACACTTAAATTTGACACAAGAAACAGCAAACACTGTGATGTGCAAAAAGAATGAGAATTGTTACACCCAAATGCAGCATTACACGACAGTCAGGATGGAAGTCCAAAGTGCAGAGTATGTTGAAAACTACCTGGCAAAAGAAAGACAGTTGAACCTAACACAAGAAGCAGCAAACACTATGATGCACAGAAAGAGTGAGAATCATCAAAACCAAAATACAGCATAACATTACAGCCAGGATGGAACTCCTGAGTGCAGAGTTTGGTTGCAAAAGTATTGAACTGTGATAGGGCAGTGTCTGACCCATACATTACAGAAATGTGGGATGGAAGCTCCTTGTGAGAGAGTCTTGTTGCCAAAAGAAACACAGTCAGTAGACAATTGACAGAAGAAGAAGGAGCAACAGTACTATTATGTACACCAAAAGA
>Ga0209611_10004097_pt1 | contig 25031 bp, 16 predicted proteins | sample S1TSphgellanicum_3_FD_187693 | JGI IMG/M metagenome (GOLD analysis project Ga0209611, IMG submission 187693) | Host-associated microbial communities from peat moss isolated from Minnesota, USA - S1T2_Fc - Sphagnum magellanicum MG (SPAdes) (version 2) | ecosystem: Host-associated > Plants > Peat...
GGTGAATAGATTGGAGCATAATGTTTTACCGGGGAGAGGCATGGACCTAAACTCCCTTACATGGTTGTTGGTAACCTGTGTATTTTTTCAAATGTACACAACACTAACATTGATTCAATCAACTTGTAGTTCTGGCGATGCGACTAGATGGCACCCCGACCAAGTACATTTACCTATCTTCAACACTCTACACTTCACTTTTAATGTTAGGGGGGAGGAGGTACCATGTAACTTGACTTAAGTTGTTTCTGATACACCTGGAGGTACATCAGCTTTTGGAAAAACAATTACAACCTTTTACGAATCTGCGCAGTTGGATAGTGGAGAACCCAATACACCAGGTTCTTCGAACACACTTTCCAACTCCATTTCATGTGTTTCCAACTACCCTTTCGTTATGGGGAACCAATTCACAAAAGGAAAGAGACCAGGTCACAGATTTGCTAATTAAGTATGAGAATGTGTTCGCATTCTCAATGAAAGACTTAGGTAGGTGTAAGACCATGCAGTTCTCTATAGACCTTACAGATGAAACACCCGTCTATTGGAAGAGGCATATGTTAAGCAGGCATGAGTGGGAACTGGTAGATGAAAGATGCAAAGAGCTCCATGAGGTTGGTCTCATTCAGCCATCAAATTCTGATTTTGCAGCTACTATAGTAATGTCAGCAAAGAAGGATTTAGTTGGATTACGGACTGAGAAAAGGATGTGCAGGGATTATAGGCCTTTGAACCTAGTTACACCTCAGGACAGGTACCCCATGCCCATCCCTGAAGAACTGTTTGATAGCATTGGAGACTTAAACATCTTCACAACTGTGGATCTGAGGCAAGACTTCAACTAGATTGTGTTCACTGCAAAGGAAAGCAAGAAAACGACATTCCATGGAAACAACAAGTTGTGGGAATGGCTTGTGATGCCTTTTGGATTGAAGAATGCACTTGTCTTCTTTCAACAAGTCATGGACCGGGTTCTTGAAAGGGTAGATTTCCTGAAGTGCTACATAGATGACGTCCTAATGCATAACAAGGGATTCCTGCAACACTTGGTTAATCTTGAAGAGTTATTCAAAAGGCTCCATAAAGTTAATATGAAAATCCATCCTAAAAAATGTGAGTTTATTATCACTTCAATAGTCTACCTTGGACACAAAATTTTGCCAAATGGTATTATGGTTCATTGGGCTAAAGTAGTAGCCATTTTGGAGATGCCTAATCCTATGTTCACACTTTGAGGAACTTCATTGGACTATGTAATTACTACAAGATTTATGTCCAAGATTTTAGTACTATTGCTCATCCTTTCTATGCATTGTTAAAGAAGGATGTTGCTTGGACATGGAGTGAAGAGGCTCAAGAAGCTTTCAACACACTAAAGGAAAAGCTTTCAGAATTCCTCATTCTGAGAAGACCTGATTTTAACAAGGACTTCATTCTACACACTAACTAAAATGATCTTGGTATTGGTGTTATTATTGGCCAACTTGATGAGGAAAGCAATGAATATGTTATTGCCTATGCATCTCAAAACAACAACAAGGTTGAGAGCAACTACTTTTCATACGAGGGGGAATGTTTTACTATTGTATGGGCCCTCATACATTTCAGGCCTTATCTTTATGGCACCAAGTTCATTTTGTATATCGACCACTAGCCTATCAAGTGGTTGATGACCAATGACAAGTTTACTGGTAAGTTAGCTTGTTGGGCTTTTATACTTCAGGAGTATGAGTTCAAGGTTATTCACCGACCTAGTATTACGCATTAAAACGTGAATATCATGTCACGGAAACCCTTCACTACCTTTGAAGATTTCTCAAAAGCCAGGTAAAACTTCGACCAGATTTTAACAGTACATGTATCTTATGCATCTAGTTATCTTGCACTACTGTAATGTAACCTAGTTGAGCATCCCATTGTGGATATATGGGAAAACTTGGACACTCTGGGGTTTCTTTAGCATGGGGAATACCCTCCCCAAGTTACATCAAATCATTGGGATCGCATACAATAGTGGTTTAAACGCTAATCATGGAAGGACAATCACCTCATTCGATGCTTACTACAAGGCGACAAAATGGTTCCTCCACCACATGAACAACTTGGTCTTATTCAAAAGGTACACTCAAAACTTGTACACTTTGGAGTTAAACGTACTTATAGCCTTTTCGCTCCTCATTACCATTAGAGAGGTATGTATGTTCAAGTCCGAGACGTCATTGTTAGGTATGAACAATGTGATAGAATGAGAACTTCCTTTTCCTTTCGACAATTCACACTTTCTCCATTCCCTATTGAGGGCATGTTTTATTGTTGGTCATGTGATTTAGTTGGAGAGTTACCACAAACCTCCAGGGGTAATGTCATCATGATTATGATTGAACATTTTTCAAAGTGGGTCAAACTTGTTGTGTTGTCGAACAAGTCATCACATAGCACCAGCCAGGTTTTCTTATAACATGTTTTAGGTAGGTTTGGGGCTTGTGCTGAGTGCTTTACTGATCAAGGATAAGAATTTAGAGGAAAATTCCAAGACCTACTTGATCATGCTTTCATTCACCATCGCCAAACTTCAAGGGATCATCCTTAAGTTGATGGCCTTGTAGACAGGATGGTTCAAACATGCAAGAAGGGATTTTGGAAAATTTGCCTCATTGGGAACAAAGAGGATTGGGACCTAGCTCTACCTTACATCGCCATGGGTTACAAGATGTCCAAACACATTTCTTTGTCTCATTTCGCTCCTTATTTTCTACTTTTTGAGAGACATCCCATTCCACCTTCTTCCATTGTTGTTGAAATGGACCAGGTTGTGGACTTAGATTCCCCAACCACTTGGGTTAGGGTCATCACATAGAGGGCTGCTCTATTTAGGAGGGTTATGCCCATGGCCATGGAGAACTTGTCCATTGCACAACATTGAGACACCTTATGATATGCACACACACGAGATGGTAGTTACAAACCTAAGGTGAAACAATTTGATGTTGGTGACTTTATGTATTTATAGCGACAACCTAATGATACTCTAGACACTTCTTTTGATCGCACTATCTTGAGGATTAAGGCGATTAGGCCTTTAGGTGTGTCGGAGTTACAAAGAGCTGATGGACTCATAATTCGAGATCACTTCAAAAACTATGCACCCTGCCACATGTCGAACTTGGATCCTACCATCATCACGTCAACTTGGATTCCTCCACTTGAGTATCCATGTCAAGTATGCCAAAGGACAGATGATGCTGATCAGATGTTACTTTGTGATAATTATAATGGTGGATACCATCTATTCTACCTCAAGTCGAAGCTCATTCAACTTCTCGCTGGCATATGGTTTTGTTCTTCATGTTCTCTTGTAGCACCTTGATTTCTACTTAGACCATGTCATGTTTTTCCTAGTTCAGGCTTGGGGGGGATACATGAAAATTTCATCTCAGCCTCCTCTTGTGCATTGTATATATATATGTGCATGTATATTTTTTTGGTTGATTAATTTCTACCTTTGACTGGTTTTAATTTTTTTGTTTAGTAGAATTTACTATGGATTTACACCCTTACTACGCCGAACATCACGACATTACACATCACGACAATGCATGTTTCACATTTGCCTAAAGAATTGGGGGGATTGCAGCTAGGCAACTAACAATGGGGCTCACATTTGTACTTGACCTATTGGTGTTTCCAGCTTAAAACCAAAGTGTTCATTCATGGTAGATTTCACATATGAGACTTTTATGTTGTTATATGGCTTAAATGGATGTTAGCCCCAGATAGGGGGTCAATTTGGGTTGATGTGCCATTTTGGATATCATTCTGTTATTTTGTTTATATGTGTGGACATTGATAGGTGTAGGTGTCAATATGGTGGTGCACGATAGCTATTAGGTGTTATTATTTAGCTTCAAATTAAGTCTAGTTTAATTAGGCTTAATTTTAATTAGTTAGGTTAATCTAGTTTAGTAGTTAGTTTAGTTGTGGACTAATTTTGGTATGACCATGTTCGATCTTTTTTGCGTTTGGGATATAATCCCTTGTTATGTGATTTCAAATCATTTTTGGTGACTTTAAATTTGAAAACATTATTTTTCTGACTTTGTATTTTTTATGTGTTTTGACAAATTTCATTTTGCACATCTTGTGTGGTTTCATTTTTTTTTTGTTTTCAACTTGGATCTCTATGTTTTGTTGTTTGCAAATGAGTTCTTTTGATTTGGGTTGATACGCCATTTTGGGTATTGTGCTGTTATTTTGTTTATGTGTGTGGATAACAATAGGTGTAACTGTCAATATGGTGGCACATGACAAAGAACGTGAAAAATGTAATTAACAATAATATAATTGATCAACCACTAGTAGTCTCTATTGACCTAGAGGAATGGTATGAAGGTTAAGGTACTATAATAAGTGCAAATTTCAAATGGTTGAAGTAATGGTTCATGGTGGAAGGTTGGTTCAACCTAAGGTAATTGACACTACATCTGACAACAAACCAACAACAATTAGTAAAACATGAAAAAAGGGAAAGAGAAAAGAGAAAATAAGGCAACAAAACAAAATTGAAGAGTAGTTTGAACAACAATGATAGTCATATGTTTAAGGACCTTTGACAAGCTACAACAACATGTATGGCATTGACCACCATAAAACATCTACTAAATTCACCAGTTCCTAACAATTGGTGTAAGGATATTAGCAAAGTACATATACACAAATAAAATTGTCAAAATGTTGTGGTATGAACTAATCAAGCCACTTTAAGCTTTGAGCCAAAGGTCATGGGTTAAGTTTTACCTTATAGATATTTGTACATAGAGATGGGATTCCTCATCCAAATAATCAAGAATGAAGTCAAATATATGTGACACTTGAAATCCACTAACTTCAGAAGAATTTTTTGATGACATTAGTATAATTAAAATTGATCCTTAACATCATAAAGTCGAGCCTTGAATGGTGAATGTGTGGGAAAGTTTTCTTTTAATTTTACATCTTTCAATAGTTCCAAAGGTAAGGTTGTCCAAAAAAACTTGCATGTTGTCACCAAGATGATAAAAGAAAGGGATGGATTTGGGCATTTAGTCACATTGTCATGGTTGCTTCCACTATAGAACATGCAACTTATGGCTAAAAAAAACCCAAATAAAGGATAAAACTTGTATTGTAGATTGTCTTGTTAATAACTTTGGCACTCAAACATTAATAATATATTTATCGTTGTTACCATGGTTGTTTTACCATTTTGTCGGATGCAAAAATAAGGGTAGTTGTTGTTGGTTCCTTCATCCTCATAATCACAACTACAAAATGTTGTCCATCATGAAAACTTCATGGCAATTGTAGCCCAAAAAAATTTGCCAAAAAAACTTGAATGGAAAATTAAATACTGGAGGTGACACCATCAAAATAACAAACAAAAGCTATGTATATGGAATTCAAAGAGAATTGACCACAAAACATCATCATGGGTATGTATGTTCTTTTACAATACTTATAGTTGAAATCATCGTCAATATTTTTTTTGTGATGGTGTGATAGTTTGGAGAGACTATAGATTAAACATTAAAAAATAAAACATAAAAAATAAAAGGAAACTCCACACTAAAAATTAGACAAAACCTGAAATGGAGCATGATTGGTAACAAGTTCTCACATTTTGAATGATCATCAACAACATGTGATAATAATGATTAATTACATAACATTACAACTAACTTCATTAGTTCCTAACATGGGATAAAAGGAATTGTTAGAGGTTGAGAAGATAAATGCAAAGAAAAATCAATATTAAAAAGTTTATTATTAAGCACACGACATAATATAACAAAAAAATACAATAAGCAAGCCACAAAAAGAAGTCTATCTTGAGATTACATTTTGCATTCTTGGCATGCAAGGCTATGGTTTTCAAGTTCAACTTACAATCCATATTCATAGTTGAACCAATATTCTTGCTAATGAAGAACATTATGTCAGAAAACTTCCCTTTTCAACATGAATTAGCATATCAACCTTTCACCTCACCACAGTTGAGGTGAACATCACCCTTTAAGCTATCTCTAGCATACTAGATCAAGGTGATTTGAAGGATATCATTATTTGTGATTCTAAGCATACAAATTGATGCATTGTCTTCACGGTTGTAGATCTCCCGATTCACATGTCACCATTTCCATATCCCAAATCAAAAGAATCCCACAACAGACATATTAATTGGCTAGGTTCATCACACAGACCCAATACCTCAACCACAACTTTCAAAACCCAAAAAACCATTGCCACCACCCTCTCACACTTTTAAAAAAAAAAACCCCTAAAATTTCTAGCTTAATTCACCTATTGTGTCCACACTCTGAATACCAAAAAAAACTCTTTCAATCTAAACACTCTAAACACTTCAACTAAATAAGCCCATCATCTAATGTGAAACCAATTTTATTAAGATAAAACTTGCAAAACTTGGATCCAATGTGACAGTCCATGGCCCTGTGGGGGCAGGGCCCCAAAAAAGCGAGGCCCATGACACGACTTCTCATTGATTGCATGGAAATTCTATTCCTAAAGTTGGCTGCCACTATTTTCAGCCTAGACTAATAGCCCTTCCTAAAAGCGCCCTACCTATTTAGCTCAAAGATGTGAGCAAATGGTGGAGGAGGCAAGAAAAGCAACAGAGTACAGAAAACCAGTTTACATATTCAGCTAAGAGATGGGAATCAAGGATGTGTCCCACTTGGCATGCCATTCTGAAGTTGAGGTTCTTGTAGAGAAATGCATCAACCCTAAAAAGCGAAGGGTTACAAATTCTTGCTGGCTGTTTGTGTTTAAGCAGCAGATGATGTTGCACCCCGCGAACAGATCTTCTTTGAGCAGGCCATGACATGATCAACAACATTCAAGACTACCTAAGCAGAATCTGAAACCGCCATGAAGACAAATTTCAATTTTTTTTTGGTAAAGTGTGACATTCTGAATGATTAATGGAGAACTACAAGTGGTGCACATCAGGAGTTTGTGTCTGCAAGGAGCCATTTTGGCATCAAGATAGATGTGCCTTTCTTTGAGAATGATTGATAGCTATGATTGAAACTCTGAATTACACTACCTTTTTTTGAGGTAAGATGCTCTTCAGCAGCTGTGACATTCAGCAACAATGAGCTGTGAGAATTATGTGTCTACACTGTTCAATCTAAGATCTGAAGCCTTTCTTGAACCTCAAACAGCAGGATGTCAAGCTTCAACAACTGCTATCCATGTTTGTGGGTGGGTTTGCAGTTGCTTTCTCTGATCTCGAAGAGCTGGAAGTTGACACTCTGGTAATGGTGGCAACTGTGCCTCCCATGGCCTTTGCTTTTGCCATCCTGTTTGCAATGATGGTGAAAATATCAAGCAAAGGATATATCATATATGTTGCTTATGCTGAAGCAGGCACAAGTGTAGAGCCAAGTAGTCAGTGCAATTAGGATGGTGAGGAACCTGAACAATCTGATATTGTAAGATGCAGATTGGTTGACTCTGTTTCAAGTAGCAAGCACACAGGATTGCTAAATTATGAGTCTACATTTGGTTCATACACAGCATGTCAACTGCATTACCAGGATTGAATTTGGTTGAACACCAACTATTTCTGTAGAAGAAGCAACTTAATAGTTTGTCAAATCTCATTCATGTGGTGTCAGAATTTTCTGGATTCTTTGGAAAGAACATTAACCTGACTCTTGTTCCATTGATGAACATTTGGGTGCATGCACTTGTTGAAATGTGATTTTTAAAGGTGTCCTCCTGTACTAGTGAAAGTAAATCAGTGCAGGAATATTTCAGAGCATTAGCAAAGGCTGAGAAAGCTGAGGAGAGGTGCAGCTGGTGGACTTGGCCTTAGGCTGCTCTTATGGTCATGTTCTTGAGTAACACATTTGCCATGTGGTATGCATCAATTCATGTGGCAGATTATGGTGCATCAGGTGGCAGTGTCATCAGTGTCTTTGTCACGGTTCTCACGGGTGGCTTGTAAGTTTCAATCAATCCAATTCCTTCCATTCATGGGCTGGGAAGAGAGGGATGCAAATAATCACTCTGTGGAATGATCAATCCTTTACAGCTGCATGCTTTACATGCCACTTAGATGACATGATGCAAAGAGAACTTAGGGTTATGCCATAGAAATGTTGAACTTTGTTGATCTGAGTAGTCTGCTGCCCTTTATTTAATCTGCATGAGGATCAAGCTATTTAGTACAGATCGATTGGGCTTCTTACTTAGTCACTTGTCCATCACACAGGTCATTTGCCAGGCAGCTCCCTGTGTCTCTGCCTTTGCAGCAGGGAGAGCAGCCACTTATAGAATGTTTGAGGTGATAAACTGCACACCTGTAGTTGATGCATCAACTAGGAAGGGGAAGGCTCTGGACACACTCAAGGGAGAAATTGAGCTCTGTAACATACAATACACATATCTAACTTGACTAGATGTGAAGATATTCAATGGTGACTTCAACCTCACCATTGCTGCTGGTACTACTGTGGCCTTGGTTGAAGAAAGTGGGTCTGGAAAGTCTACTTTGGTGAGCCTGGTGGAGAGATTCTATGACCCCATAAGTGGCCAAGTCCTGGTTGTTGCAGCTTAGGTGGTTGAGGCAGCAGATTGATCTTGTCAGCCAGGAACCAGTGCTTTTTGAGACTTCTGTTATGTTGCACTAGCAATTCTGCAAGTCTCATTTGCAAAGACATGGCAATGTGTTCAATTAACATTGTTTCTAGAACCAAACAAAACAACAGGGACTTATTGTGGAGTAGTTTCGTTATCTTACAATCTGCTGTTGACCTGCTCTCATTTCATACTGCTGCAAGTGGGGAACCCCATTGATCAGTTTTCCACTTGCAGCAGTGATTAGCTGGAACTTCCTCTCTTCATCATGGGGTCTTTAGCTGCAGCAGCTCATAGAACAGCATTCCTGGTTTTTAGAGTGCATCATTATACACATGGCCCCTCCCAATTTCAACATGCTGCTTCTGCCTCTGGTAAGGATGCTTTGCTTTCTATGGCTTGTGATTTGCTGTTATGGGATGTTGCCTGCTTAACTGTCTTTTGGTTCCTTTCAGTGTATATTTGGGCTATGGATGGAATGCTCTAGAGACGGTAGGATCTCCTTGAAGTTTATGTCATAGGTTCATGCCTGCAAGGTGACAAAAGTTCTCTGGGTACTCTTTTTACCTTTCAAAAGAAGGTTAAATGCTTTCAGATAGTTCTGTTCAGTTTAAGGGAAACCAAAAGTTGATCAGATTGTGTTAATATCTCTCACTCTCATGATTATTCAGAATCAGACTCTTCCCTTGGGATAGAACTCTTTTCCACTGGCTGGTGTTGAAGCCTTGACTATGTGTTCCCTCGCTGCTTGGTCGGTGTGCAGATGAGAAAATTGCTCTTATTGGTGTGATCAAGACTCTCTTTGAGGACTTGATGTACACATTTGTATTCCTTTGGACACCTGCACTGTTCAAATAAACCGATCATTCCTCATGGGTTCGTCTTTGCCACCTTCATGCTAGCCTCAATGCTGGGCAGCTCTCTGGTGTCATGTCTTCTGACACAGTCAGATTTTAAGGTGGAAAGCTACATGCAGATAGTTTTCCTTGTTGTAGCTGTTCCTCTGTCTTCCAGTGCCGATAAGTGTACGTGTTCCAGAATTCCCTTTTAACTGAACTGTCTATGTGACCTGGTATCCTTGGAATCCTTCTTTTGGGAAGGATGGTTTTACTGTTAGAAATATCACTGTTTGCATATGCGAAGGGGCTTCCAAAGGGAACTCATTACCTAACTGAGGACAATGGGTGCAGAAGAAGGGCTAACTCCAGCACTTCTTGAGCAGCCTGTGAAGTTGGATGATTGGAGGGGACTCAACCACATGGCTAAAGGGGCTCATAATCTATATGGAGTTTCAATTGTTGCAGATGAGAGAAGCTGAAGTGTCAAAGATGCAGCACAAATTGTTGAAGAAGGGTTGGTGGATGTTGTGAACATAAAGCTGAGTAGATTGGGAGTCCTTGCTGCACTAGAGGTAATTTCATGCATGTCTGCACACAGTGTGCTCATTCATGTAACTTGAGATGGGGTGTTTCCTGATTGTTTTTCTGTGACAAGTGTGATTGATTGATTGCCTGCTTATATGTTATGGTTGAGAGTTGAGTACATTCTTGAGTACATGCACTATTGCGGAGAATATGTGGTGGCTGTGGTGGCAGCCAGGCATTCTGCTGACAATATGGGGGATGGTGGAAGCTCACCTTGCCATGGGCTTCACTGCACACATGGCTGCTGGCCTTGGCTGCTTCAGGTAGTTTTGCCCAAATCAACTCTCAAATCCACCCCCTGAAAAACAGCAGCTGGGCTGGCTACATATTGTAACTGCTTCTGATTTAAGTTCATCTTGTGATGGAAGTTTTGCATATCTGTTCTGTGAACCAAGGCCCAGATCTGTGTACTTGAGGTTTAGAGTTTGCTCCCTTGGTCAAACCAAGTCCCAATGGTGTAGCTCAGGGTGGATACCATGCTAATGTTCCTTACCATCCACCAAATGCATGCTCCTGTCCCAAGTACTGTATGTCCAACTTTGCTTGACTAGTGTGACTACAATGCCTAGACAATATTCACACAACTTGTGGACCACTAACTTTGCCTACATGTGGTTGTCTTATCTGTAGCCAATGGACCCTATTTACTCATTGGCTACAGGATCAGGACATGGAGGGTCACTGTTATGGCTGATGTGTTCCTCCCCACAAATACTATGATCAAATGCACTTGGTACAGATTCAGTTCTAACAAGGTCAGCAATATATGATTCTTACACCTTAAAACCTTGGAACTGACATTCAGAACATAGAAAGCATCTGCAGGAGGGGCATTAGATGGCTTTTCTTTTTCATCTCATGAGCCTCTGTAATTTTCTCACCAGACATTCTGTGATGCATCATTCTACTTGGTGAACATTCTCGGGCAATGACCTGAATCTGTGTCAATCTACGATAGAAATGTACATAGATGCATTGGTGAATCTTGATGAAGAACATGGTATAGATGCCCCTGCAGTCAGACTGCACATGAACATTCTGCCCGTGAAACTGATCTGTTCGGAGTGGGCCATGTGTTTTGAAATCTTGGTCTCAGTTTTAAAGCTCAAAGTCACCCTGATTGTTATATTGAGCTCTAGTTGCATAGATGGCAAGGAAAGAAGCTGAGTTAGATGGTAAGATAAAGCAAACCTTGCCATCTGAAGGGGATGAAGAGTGACATAGTGTGGTCATAGATGGCTGACAATCATTAATGGACAAGTGGCATCTTCTTTTTTGCAGACTTGTTTGCTTACCCTAAGCTTTGTCATGCAAAAGTTTTGCAAACATTATCTTATAGGTGGTAAAATGGCCCAAAACAAGAATATGTGAATATTTGGAAAATGGGTTTTTCAATGCTACCCATGAACCAGAGCAAGCAATGTTTAAGCCACAAGCAATGTTGTTTACAGTGTGATTTGCAACATAGGGTACGTATTCAAGCTTTTAAAAGGTGTTGAAATACTCTTATGGAAATAAGTTGTGGATGAATGCCATTTCACCATTTTAAATGTGGGCCAGCCTTCAACACTATTCAACCTTTCACTAGGTTGCATCATAAGGGTAGTTGGTGAAAATGCCATAATTTTCATCTCATTATTCATAGAGAATTGATTAGTTCCCAATTAATTGCCTAAAGTTATTGAACTCATTTTTTGAAGGATGTTGGTTCCTTAAACCAAACAAAATACATTGATCATCTGGTGGTGCAATAAGGGTGATTCAATGAAATCTGGATTTTTGAGTGGGCAACGATATCCAAATCATGCTTCCTCTTTGGAAAAGTTCAAAAGTCAACTCATTGCAATAATTTTATATTGCAATCCTAGATAGTTGCTACAATCGGAATGGCATTTCAATAGGATTGAATTAATTTATGATATAAAACCAAAATTCTTTTCAACAAAATGTGATGAATAGTTTTTTAAGTGTGTAAGGAATAAGTCAATGAATTGTGTGCTTCAAGGGCTTTATAAGCTTCACAGCCTTTTGTGAATTGTGGGAAAAATGTTCACCAAATCTGATTAATTTAAAATCTCAACAAAAACCAAGACAAAACTTATTGCATCCTTGTTCAAATTAATGCACCTTGACAAAAAAATTGTCCTAATCAAAGTCATAAACAAGTTACAATCTTAGGAAACTCTCACAAAGAAAATGGGATTCTAGTATACATGGGACAGTAATTGGAAACCAATTTGTATCTTCATCATGAAACTAAAAGAATTTCATGTTTAAATATATATATATATATACACAAGTATGAGAGATGTGGTATAATTCTCATTAAACTATGAACAAGTGAATGTAGTTGCCCATATGAAAACAATTCCTCACAAATTTTTGAGCTTTAAACATATATATATATATATATATACACAAGTATGAGAGATGTGGTATAATTCTCATTAAACTATGAACAAGTGAATGTAGTTGCCCATATGAAAACAATTCCTCACAAATTTTTGAGCTTTAAACATATTTATACCATTCATATTACAATATTGCTTTTAATGACAATTTTAAAAATAAAAAAGGTTTGCAATCTATGTAAGATTATACAACATACAATAGATAATTAACATGTACAAGAAACCCCATAGCTCTTAGATGTATGATCAATCTTTGGAGATGGATGGAATTTCAAACCATCCAGAAAACTCAACCTCGAATCTATCTGATGGAAAGTGGTAAAGACCTCTAGACAATCTACCTCTTTGCCCATTCGGCTTTTGCCAATGTAACTCTTGCTTTTGATTTCAAGTCCTTTGTGGCCTTTGGTGGATTGGCCTATGTGGATGGGCATTTCCACTTCTGGAATAATCCAATTCATTGACCATGATACATCATTTTCTATGTTTAAACCTGGAGGCACCCATTTTATACATGCCTTTTTCATGAAAACTTTGCGGTTGTGACGGTGTTTTGGAAGCTTGCCAATCGTCACTTGCATGGCTCCAATGTACATATGGCAACCTTTTGATTCACGTCTGAATCCCATCATAACTGCATCTACAACCTTGTAGGTTGTTGATAGTGGCACAGCCATGAACAAAGCTTCCTCTTTGCTACCTTTCACAAACTCCATGTGAAGATCTTCCATTGTTGATTGTTCAGATCCACTTTCTAGCTCTAGCAATGTTGGACAAATATTCCTTGTCATATTTCCAAGTGGTAAAACTAAGGGGCGTTCTACAATAATCCCTACTATAGCTCTTTCCACTAATGCTCCCCCTATTACAGGAAACTTTCGACCATGCATCCCATACTCTCTTTTGATGGTGTTTAAGCAAGTTGTGTCAAAAAATCTTGCATTTTGGTTGTATTTTTGGAGTTGACGAACCAATTCACTACCAACCAACCCACAAGACGGCTCACCAACACCATTCGCAATTCGAAAATACCGGGTATCGATGTCATCTAGTGGCTTGATCATGGGCAATCCAAATAGGTATTTAGTGATACCATCAACGAATTTAGACAATTTTCCTTTCTCTTTTGCATTCTCAAATTGGTTCCCTATGTCATCTCTCATCTTTTCAAATGCAGGTTGCGCTTGCAAAACTTTCAAAGCAGATTCAAACGAGACTTTTTCCCCTTTTGTCGTTTGTTGAATGGTCTCTTTGAGTGCATCATACCATGCTGACAAATACAATGGCAACCTTCCAGTTGCATCCAATAATATTTGGATCTCCATCTCATCGAATAATTCTTTGGTTGTGTCACCATATGTCATGGAGCCCACAAATTTCCACTTGCTCCAACATTCCAATTCTTCATCCTAGACAATTGAACCTTATTATTGGTATTCTCGATAAGACATAATTCACTTGCATTAAAGATTTGTTATTAGACTTACAAGTGATCCTAACAAATTGGAAACAAATTAATGATATTGTCACAAAAACATACTCAATTATTCCACTAGTTTGTGTTAATATTAAATTCTGGTTTTTATTAAAGCATTTGACACCCATAAATGTATTTTTTACCAAAGACTTAACATGATGAGATATCCAAAAAAGGTTAATTTGGCAAAAACAATTCATGGTGGACATGCACTTGATGTTTAAAGTTTCATGGTTGAGATTCCACACATGGATATGAAATTTGTAAGATGTAACATGCACCTATGCCAACAGTCTAGTTGACAAGTCATGAACTAACCTCAAATCCTTCGTCCCACATAAAAAGTTTTGTCATTTGTCCTGAGCCAAGGATGTTTTTCCTTATAATATCGGAACTAATTATTGATGCAACTCTCACCATACAGTGATTGCAACAGATCCGCAACAGTAGGGATTTCAAAATGGTGTTTTCATCTTCTTCACCTTCCATGCACTCCCACTGATCTAATATCCAAAGAAGTTGAACTTCTGTGGATTCGCAAAACATAACTAGGTGATCCACATTTGCACATTTTCGTATTCTTTTAAGGCTTTGTTCATCATCCCCATAAGCAACAATTAAAGCATCTCGAAGCACAAGAAAGGCACGATCTTGTTGCAATAACCCACAATCCATTATTGATACTACTCGTTTCCTTGTCTGCCCAACTGCTGCTTGGTTATCAAAAAACTCTTCCGTGAAATCAGAAACAGCAGCTGCCATCACATGGCTTTTTCCTGTTCCTACTGGACCAACTACAAGTACGTTTCCGATATTCTCACTATAATGATTTGGGGATTTGATAGCTTCATAAGATGTACAATATGTTCGTTCCTTTTCCCTAACTAGTTGTAGGATTATATTTCTCAACTTTTGGTATCGCAACCTCCCCATGTAAGCAAAGCAACCATCTTTTGTGGCAAATCGATTATCAGTGGATGCCCACTTTGCAACTCCATATGCCATAGGAAGATTAAGTTCCATCCACTCTGGACATGACAATGGGTCTGTGGTTTTCATATGCTCACGTAGACTTGCCATGGAAGAGATCATGCTTTGGGGAAGTAATTTTGCCTTCTTGATGACTGCACCCACTTCCCAAAATTGCTGTAACATTCCTTGATTGTTAGAAAATATCAATTCACACATCTTGAATAATTCCCCAATTACAAAGAAAGTTGTCACACCATCCATATTGAGACTTCACTGATTTATTAAAAGTTCTGACCATAAATAATTGGAATTATTGTTTATTATATATGAAGAATTGATTATTAATTCATCAAACTTGGGTCATTTCATCCCATTCCTCTTCTATGGTAGACATTGTGCAAAAATCTTGTTACAGTTTCAAGAAAACGTTTGTCAATACATTCATTTTGCATAGTGATGATATTATAAATCAACTTATCTATCTCATAGCTTGAAACATCGGTGCACATAAAGGTCCAAAAATTGTGAATTTTTTTGTAAAATGATGAATATGGAATATGATAAAAAGGATAAGTAACAACCTCCATTATTGCTAGCAGCCTCCAAGTTCCGTTTTGTTGAACCTTGTTTATCTTGCATTTGTTTGTCTTCAGGTGATTCCACACAAAATATAGGAAGAAGAAGTCTAAGTCTAAAAACATCAGTAGCCTTAGGGCTTCGATGTTCATGCCTCATAAACTCCTCTTGCAATGTGTAACATGGTTCAAGTCTTTGTTGCTCCCCCATGTGTAGCACATCAATGTGGTTGTGAAGGGCTTCAATATACATTTGTGTTCCAGAAAATAAATATTCTTCACGTTCCAACCCTAAACTTTTAATCAATTTTTTCTCTTTTAATCCAAGGAGTGTAAGAATATGATCTCGAGCTTCAAGGACTGTATGATCTGCTCTAAGATGTAAAATGCGCATCAATGTTTGTTTAATTGTTGGGATATAACATGAAACATAGATCTTCATCTCCATTGTGCATGGTGTTTGATTCATTTATGTAGATACATATGTCGTATTGAAATTACTTTGAAGTATTATCACAATTTTGACTTTGATTGAAGACAAACATTCCCCATGTTAGGAATAAGCTTATAACCCATGGTTCTACAAGAACTGCATGTCCATTAGGATTGACTCCTTTTATGATTTTTAGAACAACTTGCTTGTTCATTTCAGCTTTTGAAACATGTGCATCATATGAAGTTACCAATCATGCAACACTATGCAATTCATCTTGTGATATAACCTGCAAATTTCAATGTACATTTAGGGACATTGTGAAATTAGGAATATTTTTTCGATTTTAATTGAGCATGAATACTGAATTATCTTTTTTTTCCCTCATCAATTTTGTTGTGTAATAGAAATGTGCTTCATTTTCATTGGTGATATGTCAAACGGAATGAACAATATCCACAATGTCATGTCTTGGTTATGTGTTCAATTTGAATCACGTTCAAAGTCATCAAGTGAAACCAAATTATGAAATATCCATATTTTAATGTTGGTGATGTGATGTGATAATTCAATTTATAGCTTGTTCATGCAATTTACTATAAAATATTTTCTCAAATGATGTGCTAATCGATTAGATAGTGAATGCCATGATCAGGCTTAATAGTTGATTTCTCATGTTGATTCGATACTTACTTTGGGCATCATGTTGTTGGAGTTTAATCCACATATTTGAACTACAATGTCATGGAGAATCAACAGTTTCATATGGTTCATGTATTTAAATGTGGAATTTAAGTTTAGTATAATTTTAATGTGACCACGATAACATGGTATCAACAAGAAAAATATAGTTTTTGTTTTAAGGATGAGTCAAGAATTAGTTTGGAGAGTTGATACAGTAGTATCCACTGATATTTCTTCTTGGTAGCCTTGGCCTTCCACCCATTCCTATCTCTTGACTCTTTGCAAAAAGGTGATCCATAAATTTCTAGAATCTTGGGGTGGATGAAATGAAAATGTCGTCCAACTTACTCAATTGGCATGCATTTGCATTGCATGGGCATAGTTGCATCTCAAAATATCAAAATTTAAGTTGTCAAGTGAACAAAACCAATGTCAATTTGATTTTTTTTTCTTTTACAATTTTTAAGTTGAATTCCATTGGAGAAAATAAACATTAAAATATAAATCATGAATAAAATCATGAAACATTGTGCATTATAGATTTTCAATATGGCTTACGGAACCATGCATAAATTTTTTAAAAAATTATTAATGAACTTAATTCAATGTTGATTAAAATAATATATATGGTGATCACAATCATATTTCCAATAATAATATGTTTGCATAGTCATGGCAATTTGTTGGGTGACAAACAAATATAAATGTGGAAAATTTCACATTATTCCAAATATTTCTCAATCTTTTTTTACAAAATGATTGAGAATTCACCATTAAAAAGTCACCAATCCCAACCTTAGAATTTTACAATTCATATTTATAAACATATTCAAAAAAGATTTGGTGATAATCAATAAACCCATCCAAAAAAGAATAGCTTTCATGACTAGCAATTTTGTTACTTGTTTGGGTAAAGCCACAATTTGAGAAAATCAAACCAATGGAATGAAACATGTTGCTAACACCTTGTTTAGATCTTGGTTCACAATTGTAACATAATTGGGAATGATTCTATGCTTGGCTTGATGAGCAAATGGAATGAATTTGTCAAACTTGATACAATGTTGAACTAATTGTAGTGGAATCACTTTTATGTCCTTATAGGTCCATGTAAATATGTTTTCAAACTTGTGTGGTAATAATTCCAAAATAAAAGTCTAGTTTCATTCAAAATGAAAGTCCAATTTGTTTAACAAGAACCACTTTGGGACATAACCAATATTGGGCAAGTACCCAATTTGACCAATTAGAATTGCCAGTTTTGGTTAGTAAAATATCAAATTGGAATTAGGTATAATTTATGGAACCAAAATTGGGTTTGAAATTGGATTTAATTTTGGAATCAAAATAAGAACTAAAATCAAACCTACACCTAGTTGTGGAACTATAATTTTTTGAAAAGAAACTTTGGGGGTGGGGGGCTTGGGACTAGGGTTAACTAACATTTACCCGTCAAATCTAAACATAGGTCTGATTTCTAGAATTAGAATTGAAACCATAACCAAAACATCTTTTTGAGTCATGAAAATTTTAAGTTTTAAAAGTGATTTGTAAATCATTAATTTAAAAATATTTTGTAACATATGTTGGAAGTAAGTAGTCCTTGTGGCAAGTGACTCCTATTAACCAAATTGGACCCATGGACATTAATCTTTACACACTATGGTTGTTCCATAGCCCCAAAATTAATATTTTATGGAAATAAAGATTGTCATAAATTCAAGAGGTTCATCATAAATGAGTATAACTTATATTTTATATATAAATATTTATATCTTTGTCAAAACATCAATTCGCATACTTTGAAGCAAAGGTTTCACTACAAAAAATAGAATCCCCAAGTAGATTGCATTTAAAAAATCCTAATTGGAACCTATTTTTTAAATGAAAAATTAATGTACAATAGTGAAGTTATTTTGTCTTTGATCATTCAAGGAAAAAAATAATCATTTTATAATCATTTTATGACAGATTTTGTTGATATTTTAAATTTATTTTATAAGTAGACAACCAAGATAAATTGATTGTCCATTTTATCTTGCTTTTCACCTTACCTCAATCATGAAAGACATTGGCTTCACATACCCAAGGTCCACCAAGTGAAAGCATCATTGGGTACAAGGAACATCATGCCCTCAATTTAATAGACCCATCAAATTCCATGACAATGAAGGAGACAAATAATAAAGGATTTTCATTTGAATTTTGTAATGAATACAAGCCCCGAGTTTTGTATTATCTAAAATTTTAATTGTTCAGCAACAAACAATTGAATTTTGATACAGACAATGAATGCACAAGGAAAAAATGACAAGAATGTAGCACAAGGAATTCCTTTGGTCAGGAACACAAAAGGAACAATTTTTAAAAATTTTACGTAAGCCTTTAATTTCTAAGAGGGTCAAAATGTATTGAAAGGAATCAACAGGGGGTTTAAAAAAAGGAATGCACAATTTTTTGACTTGAAATAAAAATTTCATAAAAATGACATTTTTGCAACAAGTGTTATAAAAAATGTTTAAAATTTACATCATTTTAAAAAATTCTTAATCATTATTGAATACATGTGAATTTTTTAAATGTGGAAATTCCTTGCATATCCTATGTTTTGTCTTGAAAATTTTCATAATTTTAAATCATACTAGAATAATGTTTAATTTTTTGTATTGTAGGCTACAACTTTGTTAATTAATACATATCATAGCCTATTTATATGTGGCAAAGGACTCTAATGACACATTTTTTAAGTTTAAGAAAAAAATTCTAAGATTTATTTTGAACCCTAAACTTTTTAATTCAAAGACATACTTTGACTTTTAAAGTTTTAGAATTTCACATTTTAAAATTATGATTTTAAAAAATGTGGCTAATAGGTTCATATCATTTTTATTTTTTCACCATCAAAAAAATTATTTCATATGAATCCTTTTCAAAGTCCTTTGCAAAATTGTCTTTTTTTAATGCAATAATTGTTCATTTTCAAAAGTGTCATTAACTACAACCAAACCTAAAATTGGATCAAATGGATTTTGAATTTGAGTTTTTGACATTCATATGACAACTTGCCATGATTGACAAGGTTTCAAATGGCAAAAGATATTTAGATATATGATTCTGAATAGTTATTATCAACATTTGATGCCTTTTTGGCCCCTTTGACTTTGTGTTCAACCAAGAGTACTTTTAACACACCTCTATTTAACTTCATTAATATATGTTTGATTAGGGTAGTTCTTATTTAGTTGCAAAATTTTAAAGGTTAATTAGGAATAAGTAGTCTTCAAGGGCCATTGAAGCCGTGGACGAACACAAAAGGCGACAATTCTTGTGTGTATTTTATTCTTTTAATGACCAATTGGGGTTATTCACCTTGTGTGTACTAGATTATGGGAAAAAGATATTGATGTGAAATTGTAAGGACACTTAAAGATAAAGGGTTAAAAATAAAATTTCTCAAAATGCCAACACATGGACACATATGTTTTTATAATTTTTTCATATTTTTGTGCATGGGTGAAATTCACATATCCCACATGGTGCAAGCCAATAAATAGATAGAGATTTTTTTTAATTAATTAATTATTCTTTTATGGAATTAAATTGGGTCCAACTTTCATTTCAGCAAGATGGTTCCTAGTTTTATCACCCAAGGATTTTTCCACCCTATTTAGTATCATGGAATAATTTTATTCCACAAATTGTTTTGCATTACAACAGATATTACAATGTATGGAATCTCATGAAATCTCGATCAAACCAACTAGTTTGGTGGTAGTTTGATCCATTATCATGTTGTAAAAAGTTAATTTTGGTTGAAGAAGTCCAATGGGTTCCTTAGTTGTTTAGTAAGGATGTTAACTCATGGACATCCATAAATAATCACATAAACCATGTTTTTGCCCACATAAACTTGTGTGACTACCATATGATGATCAATGTCTATAATCGCTATAGTTGTTGTATCTTGTTGTGTTTTAAAAACAATTGGTGGTTTAACACTTGTTTGTGCTTATCAAACATGTACAACTCTTCAAATCAAATATTATTTAAATTTTTTTCTCTTAAATTCAAAATATACCAATGTCATGCAATTACTTGATTTTTTTCATAACCTTTTGAAAATTTTGGGAATGAAAAAACCTATTCAATTCCAAATTTCAAAGATGAAGTTTCCTTACAAGGTTGATTTAATCTATCAACTAGAAAGCATGTGGATATATTTAATGGTTCTTTAGTATTTAAAAATTTCCCCTTTGTTAATTAAATGAATATATACATATGTACCCATGTTGATGACCAAAAGGGCTTTGTAGCCATTCTCTTAACTATTCAACATTAAAGTATATTTTGTTTCCATCATCTACTAACCCATATCCTAAAATATATTTTTTGTAGAGATAATACGACCAATTAAAGTGGTAGGCAAATCTTGAACGATAAACAAGTGGTGCAAAAATTGGTTATGTTGGTGTTGTAATGTTGATAAACCAACACAATTGGTATTCCATTCTCCCACCAATATTGTTCCCAAGTCAATTGGTGAATAATATCAATAGAGGTTTGTATGAGGTTTTTTCTTTTGTCCATTTTGTTGCAATTTTACTCTTAAGAGGTTCCCAATCCTTGAAATTTTGTTATTTAGTTGTCTTGTTATGCATTGTAACAATTGCCACCATGTATTTGATTGCAATGTTTTTATTTTTTGAGTCCTTAATGGTTGTTTTTCCACTAGTTTCATTCCATAATTATCTTGGAATATGATTCCACCAGTGATCTAGTGATTGATTTATTTTTTATTGCTACGTTAATCAAGTTGGGTCATTAGTTGAAATTTTCAAAGCAATGTTCAAAAAATTGGGTGGCCATTTTTTGGTCATTATCTTAGGCAATTAAAAAATTTCAATTGTTAAATCAAGCAACCAAAAATTTGGCGATCGAATTTTTCGAACACTACTTGAAAATTTTCAATGGTTTGATGGACAATGGTTCAATCTCTACCATTGATTTAATGATTGAAAATTTTTAGTTGCTACCCAAAATAATTTCATTTGCTATAAGACTATCGCAATCAAAAGTTGTTTTGGTCACCACATAGTTCATGATGACCAAATGATGCGATTTTTAGTCACCCTTGACTATCCCCTAGGTAGCTTGACTTTGTTTTGACCTAAGTTGACCCTATTCTTATGAATAATATATTTAACATATTGAAAGTGAATGATTCAACTTATGTGCAAATGTTGATGATTTAAAAAATATGAAAAAACTCAAAAACTCATTTAAGTATACATGTGAGGGATTAAATTGTGTGTGTTTCAATGTATTATAATAAGTGCAAGATGAAACTTGTGAGTAATAATTTTAACATATTAAATGTGAATGGTTCAATTCATGTACAAATGTTGATAGTTGAAATGATATGAAAAAATCACCAACTCATTCTAGTATAAATATGAGGTTTTAAGTTGTTACATGTGTTTTAATGAATTATGGTAAGTGTAAAATGCAAGGGTTTATGGTAAGTAGTCAATTTTGTAAATTATTAAGCTAAAGAATTTTTTTTATAAAAGAATTTTGATGAGAAAAAAATTGAGACAATGTTAATTGATTATCCAGACTCAAAAAACACTCACAATTTGAAAGTTGTGAAATTTTAAATTCTTAAAAATTAAAAATCTATTGAATAGAATTTTTTAATTTCAAAAGTCCTTTACCACATGTAAATGGGGTGTAATGTACATGACATTTTTTTTTTAAATTTATTTTATGAAAAGATAAAATAAATCATTAAATAATTAGCATATTTTCATACAATTTGAAATTAAGATAATTTTTCAAAACGAAATGCAAAATTTGGTAAAATCTATACACTTAAAAAAAATTCTTAGTTATTCATGAAAAGTTAATACAAAAAATGTGATGTATTGAAAACAAAATTGTATTTTTAGTAACATATTGCAAAAGATTTCATCCCAAAAGTCCTTTCTATGAGAAAATGAAAATGACCACAAAAAAAACTGTAGTCTTTGAGTCTTTCATCACCATTGGCTCATTTGATTGTGATCGCACCCATTGGACTTCCTTAGGAAGTGAAAAGGCATGCCTTTTATGATTATGCCTTGCAGAAAATGCTCCAAAAATTAAATCACTAAGCAACATTATGAAATATTGAATCCACTTTTCTATAAATCATAATCATCCATGTTAAAACCCTAATCAAGGTAAGCAATGACAACAATTTCGGTAGTTAATGAAATGTTGTGGTCATTATTAAACATATTTGATGTTGGAATGGTGATGAATTTATCATGAATCATTCCAAATCATGGGCACATGTGAAAAACTTATCATTGGTTGATATTTGCAAATCAAATCAATGGGACGAGTTAAGGTTCATTGAGGATGGAGGGAAATTTTGAAAAGCATTAATGTTTCCTTGGTAGGGAAAATAGGTGTGCCTTTGGGAATGGAGAGTATTTTTGAAGGAGGGGAGGGAGACATGCCTTGGGGAATGGAAAGTATTTTTAGGGGAAGGGAGGGAGACATGCCTTAAAAAGTGGACACATTTTCTTGGGAGTTAGTTGCTTGAGGCATCATTTTCCATTGGTGGGGTGGACTTAGGTTGCTAGGGGATGGATATTTATATAGAGGGACAATATATGGGTGCAAGCAAGATATTTTGCATATACTTGCTACCTTGTTTTCTACTTGAAAACACCAAAAAAATAGTTTTCCAAACTTCTAACCTTCTTCTAGTATTTCAAAAAAAAAAAACTTTTAGTTTTTTTTCATGGGCATCTTTAGCATCCCTCTAGCATTTCAAATCAATTTGTGTCATATCATTTGGACTTGAAAAAGTACCTCAAAAGTATCCCCAAAAATTATGTCATTTTTTAGGGGTTAGGGATGACTATGAAAACAAATTCCACTACCCCAAAAATTATTATTAAAATGTTCACCACATCAATATTGAGGTGCTTGAAAAAAAAACCAAATACTTGCAAACATATTCACCTACTTTCAAATACTTGAATTTTATTTTTCAAACTACCACAAAGTTTAGGTCTAATTCAAGTACTTGTAAGTAGCTTTTAAAAACATGATTATAACAATTTAGCTTTTGAAGTCCATGCAAACAAGAGTTAAGAAAAAACAAAGTTATCCTCCCCCATAAAATCATCTATTTGTTAGTCCTTTTATTTAAGGACACTAGTTTTTTGCTGCAAACACTACTTTTTGTGTATACTTTATGATGTTTTCACCCATATATCATTGGGGCATGGTCTTCTTCAAAGAGCAAAAGGGGGGATGGGGTTTCCCAAAGTAGGTTTGGGATGTGGGAAATGAGGTGGGCAAGCAAAGGGGGCTAAAGGAAGTGGGGGGTTGGGGTCAAGTTGTGGTGGGGCATTAGGCCAAAAAGGCAATGGTTTGGTTAATCAAAGATGGGATGTTCCAAGACAAAACATCAAAATCCATAAATTTGGTTATCAAAGCGTGTTGTAGACCACACCACATTTATTGTTATGCATATTTTGGGTAAACACACCTATGGTAAAACACTTACTGTTTCAGTGGTTGTCAAAATGCAAGGGAATGCTCTTTTCATTTTGGTGCCTAAAAAAAAAATGTGCCCCTCCTATGGGCACAACAACCATTGCATTTTAAATTGTCAAAAATAGAGTAAATACGAATGAGACATGGGAATTTGAAGAGAAAAAGGTCAAAAGTCAAAAATTAAAAAGTTTAGAACACATGGTAGTTTATGGGTGATAGCTTTTTGCCCATGTATAAATAGTATCCAATGTATGAAGGTTTGTTACCTACTATTTTTATTTCATAAATGAAAAGTGTCCAAACAATTTTTCATCTTTTGAATGTTCATTTTACAACCCATGGTCAAATCCTCCCAAGAAAAAGGGCAAAAAATCCAATGGCCATGGGCATAACCAAGTTCAATATAGGGTTTAGGACTGTAGGCACTGGGGAGTGGTGCAGAACTATGGATGATAGTGTTTTTTTTTAAAAAAATTGTCATGTAGTTAATGGTGGCAATCATTCCAAAGATAATTTAGCCAAATTTGGTGATTAAAAATTTGAAAATAAAGATTTTGAAGCCTTCTTCTATATTTTTGCAACTTACTGGGCATTAGTGTAGTAATTGGCGACATTTAATATATATTTTTTAATTCAACAATTTGGTGACTTGAAAATTAAAAAAAAAACCAAAATTTGCCATTTTGAAATAAAAATTTGACATTTGGCAAATTTTCAAAAAAAAAAAATCACTAATGGGAAGTCTTCATGATGCTTTATGATTTTAGCTTACTTTTGGGAAAAAAAACTCCCCACAACCTCCTTTCCAATCTTTGTGATCATCTCCTCCAATAAAGTCCTGAACTCCTTTTCCTTCAAGCT
>Ga0209611_10004099_pt1 | contig 25028 bp, 18 predicted proteins | sample S1TSphgellanicum_3_FD_187693 | JGI IMG/M metagenome (GOLD analysis project Ga0209611, IMG submission 187693) | Host-associated microbial communities from peat moss isolated from Minnesota, USA - S1T2_Fc - Sphagnum magellanicum MG (SPAdes) (version 2) | ecosystem: Host-associated > Plants > Peat...
AAATCTAGTCGCAAACGATTATAAGTCACATGTAGTTTAAATTGAATGGTTACATTTTGGCTAATTTCTACTAGTGGAAGTGGCCACTATTCACATATATGACACAACTAGTAATAACCAAATACATAGGCCCTTCAAAGGGAAAACTCACCATATTTTATATATTTTTCCTATGTTGGGCCACTTAAAAAATGTTTATGCATCTAATTATTGCCATTTAATGACAAATGTGCTAATTCAAATGCACAATTGCCACATAGTCTATTTCCAAAAATCTTTTAAAAAAATTTAATTAAACTAGAAATGGTTGAGGGTCTTGGTCAATTTCCATTGAGGGTATGACACTTGGTTAATCTCATGCCCCATGAAAACAATATGGATATGTCAAAATTAGGGAATAACTTCAAATTTGGAAATTGTGATGGCATATTACAAAGAGTTCATTTCAACTTGTGTTTTTCTTCTCATAAATTGAACGTCACATGGTACATTTGAAAATTTAAAAATCAATGAAAATTTTGTTAGGTTGAAATAACAATTCGAGAATGCTCAAACAATGTTAAAATAATGTTGAAACAATGTTAAAATAAGTTTTTAAAATGAGGGTTACAATGTTTTTAAAAAAATTGAATCTTTTATATTCATTATATTATTTTCAAATTGATGGTGCAATCAAAATTAGGTAATTATATGTTTGTTAGAAATAACAAAATGTTGTTGTAATTGATTTGGAATAGGATGCTCATGCATATAATTCTAATGTTGCCAAGAGTTTCAATATTAAAGTTTCAACAATTATATTATTCTAGTTAACTTGAAATTAAGTTTGTTTCCTATTTACATGGTATCAAAGTCATTTTGGCTCTTAAGAAGAATTGAATGTTTCTTGTGTTATACCAATGATGTATTGTTGTTTTGTAGTAAACAATGGACCATTAGATTTTTAAAGTTGGTTTAAAGAACAAATGAACAAGGTCATAGTTGAGAGATAACATAGGATAAACCTTACAACATTGATTTTAGCTTATGCATTGTTGACAATAATAGCATTTGGCAACCAATCACCTAGCAATATGTTCCACCAATGTTTGCAAAAGTGAGTCCAAATCATCAACTCTTCCTAATCACAATGAAAACACATGGTATTTCATTTTGCCACTCATCAAACACCATCATGGTGTACAATGGGTATTGCACACACAAAAACATATATTAGATTTAATGTACCAACCTTGGGAAAACATGTAATTCAGTTTGTCAAATGGAAAAAAAAACATTTACCTTACTCTGGTTTGTCCCAAATGTGGCATCAAATGAAATAGAACTATGGGATCCAAAATTTGACATCATTTCTGACTACCAAGGTAATTGGATCCCTAGAGTGAATGGCATATCATCTTGGGAGGTACAATTGAGCTCCATCATCACATGCTCAACATAATAAAACATTGATTTAGGGTTCTTCATAACCCAAATTTTGACACTAACGAGGTCTTTTAGATCTTTTTGCCACAATTCATCAACTTTCTTTTTTGTTAGGTTTTTTATGTTAGAGGGCAAAACAAAAGTGTCACAAATAATAGGCTCATTTCATAATGCCTTCTTTATAACATATGTTTTGTGGTGAACCATTTCTTGAACAAAGGAAAGCCCTCACCTTATGAGGCCCATGAGTTGTGCCTTCATACCATCTAACAACTAAGAACCTAAATAATGGTGATATTTAACCACATCTTTCCCATGGCATACCATTCCCTGTTTGTTTTGATGCTCTTGATATAAGTATATTAGTTGGCAAATTTATGGTCTAGATATGGTTGTTTTACAATGAAAGTTCTTTGGCAAACATGCTTGATGGACATTCCTACCATTGTTTTGGAATCCTTGTGGACTGCATTGCTTGTTGGTTAAATTTTAGAAACTCCAACAAAGCCTCTTTCCCCTTTCTTTTGGTGGATCTATCTTTATGTATGTTCTGCTTGCATTTTTGTTGTGTAAACAAAAGCAATTTTTACATGCTCTCAAGTAAAATGTTGGTTTTATCCTCAAGTCCAAAGTTGTGTGAAAACTTATAGAGCAAGAACATTAACTATATTGAGGTCTATATTTTAGAAATCAAATGTAGAACATAAAGATGTTGTAAAAACCATGTTTTGCATCAAACTTTAATGGTGGATGGGAAAACCAAATATTCCCAAGACATGGAAATATTGGAACTAAGGGTACTAATTACACTTGATAGACTACAACATTTCAAAATGTGTTGTACAACTATAGAATGCCAAGAGAAATGTAGAATGATTGTTCAGCAAACACTTCCTCACTTGTAAACAAGAGAAGCATAATTTGCTCTTGGATGGGACAATGAGTTTGGGGTAGACGATTTATAATAGTTTTTGGTCCTTGTAAAATTTTCATTATTTTATTCCTTTTCCACAAAATCCTCAAGGCATTCCCATGGAGTGACTGTAATCTCAACATGAGTATACAAGCCATTTCCACTTGTAACATGTGGCAACCACACAATATCAAATCTGCCAAATGGTCCTTAAGGAGGTATTTGCACTATCTCCTTCAATTTTTTAACTAACTCATCTTCTTGAACAACAACAAAAGGTTCCTCCACTTCTATTGTATCTACATCATTAACCACTAATATAAGTTCTAGACTTCCCATTGCACCTATGCACTTAAAACCCCGATTATCTTGGGATGAATAAGAAGACAAGTGAAATGCAAGTCAATGTCTGAAGCATATAACAACCCTAAATGGGAATAGGGCTGAAATTTTGAGTGTAACAATTTGGTGAGTTTAAATCTATAATGGAATTTGAACTCTATAACAAGAAGTTAGAATTAGAAATAGGCAAATCAAAAAGTTCTACAACCACTTGAGATTATGGATTACAACTTGAACTTCAAACTTGAAAACCTTACACCCTAAACCTTGCAAATATTAAAATCCAAGTAAGCTTATAATTGCACTTTGAATGAAGAGATCTTGCAAGGATGTGAAAGTTAACACGAAGATGACATGTAATGAGGATCTAAAAATTTGAACTTCATAAGTAAACCCTAAAGCTTGCTTTACAACCCTAATTCCTAGATTATATCAAATTTTGCATTATCTACATTTGAAGCTTGAATGAAGGTAATAAGTTTGTAAGCAAGGATGATGATACTAGACATTGAATAATGATTTTACATACAACAATTTCCTTGTTCACATGTAGTGATGAACTAAAAATTGAACTTCATTCCACAAGGTTATGCAATTCTTTGCAACTTCAATGAAAAGACTTTCAAAATTGAAACTTTATTTTGCAGAGTGTAAGGTTACTTGTTAGGTATGTATTGATGTAATGTTTGGTTCCCTTGTAACTCTAAACCTTTAGTTGAAAGCTGGTATTTTTAATCACATTTGAAATGCAAACTTTAGGCGCCAATTTCTAAAGCCTAGCAAAATTGTTATGTTTTGAAATGCAAAACTTCCAATCTTGCAAAATGAGGCTACGTTCAACTAGTGCACTAACGCCCCAAAACCAAGTTCATGCTTTTCAAACCTAAACCCTATTCAAGCATAGTGTCTATTTTTAGTTTACAAATTGAACATGCAAAACAACTAGGACTTTCTACAATGCAAAACATTTGATGTCAATTGGCAATAGTGGAATGCAAAACAAAACGATTATTGATGATGATGGAATGTTCTACAGACATTGATGAAAGGCAGGCCCGGTGTTGTGATGTGGAGAGATAACTCAGCCGACAAGGGTCCAGGATTTGTGCTAGGCAAAGCTTGATGAGGGGTGTTTAGCGTCTCATGAGCCAAACCAGCATGTTTTGATTTTCTTTATCCAATTTTAATTTGCAAGATCACAGATTGAGGAAAGCTGGAGCTGCTCTTGCAACAGTGTTGTTGGAAGAAGTCTACCAAGTCTGGTCCCAATTTCTGATTTGCAAAAGTCTTGCATGGGAGTCAATGGATTTTGTTGTAGCAAGCCAGATTGGGTGCTAGCTTATATTGCGTCTTCAGAACCAAGCAAAATGAAGCAATCTAACAAGCATACCCCATGTTGATGATCTTGAGCTCACAAGATTCTTTCTTCTTTGCTTAGGAATGAACTCTTGGTCAGAATTAAATTAGAGAAACCCTAGTACTTGAGATTTTTCCCTAGCTATTCCTCTGATCGCGCATTCATCGTGATGCAAGTACCAATGATGATCATGGATAGTGTTTTTTTGTTGGAAATTTTATGTTATTGCTAAAGTGGCCATCATATCCATAGGAAGATTTAGCCAAATTTGGCTACATACCAAATATGATAGTAATTTTTTAAAAACATCCTTCTATAATTTGGCTACCTACTTAAAACCATATTTAGAAATCTGGAAAAATTTCTTAAATTTTGGTCGAATTCTGGCTATTGAAAATCTCAAAAGGCACATGATTTTACAACTTTTAATTTTTAATGTAACATTTTGGCTATAGGTATATATAGCCAGCAGAAAAAGAAAAGGCTGATCATAGGTGGATACTTTTGTTTTCCATGCACACCACTTGTGGGAAAGTTGTGCCAAAAACTTCCTTCTATATTTTGGCTACCTACTTGTTTTAGAAATCTGGAGATTTTTCTTAAATTTTGGTCGAATTATGGCTATTGAAAATCTCAAAAGCCACATGATTTTACTACTTTGAATTTTAATGTAGCAATTTGGCTATACGTATATACCAAGTGAAAAAGAAATGCTGATCATAGGAGTGATAATTTTGGTTTTCCATGCACACCATGTGTGGGAAAGTTGTGCAAAAAACAACATCCTTCTATAATTTGGCTACCTAATTGTTAGAGAAATCTGGCGATTTTTCCTAAATTTTGGTCAAAATTTTATAAGGGCTATTGAAAATCTGAAAATAAACACGATTTGACCGCTTTTAATTTTTAACTTAGAAATTTGGCTATAGGTATATATATATATAGCCAGCTAAAAAAAAAGGCTGATCATAACAGGATAATTTTGTTCTCCATGCACACCACGTGTCCAATTGCATGCTAGATCAGGGCCGTTGATGGATGCTGCCACGCGGTCATTTGTGATCAGCAAACAGGCGGAGTGCGGCAAATGTGTAGCCAGAGATTGGCGAATGACGGCGATGGTAAATCCGCACAAGCCATGCGAACTGGCGACACGCGCACCCTAGGGTTTATCCCACAATCTCCGCCTTCTCAACAGCCATGCTCGCATGCCAAGTGTTGCACTAGTTCACATACACTCTCTCTCTCAATCTCTCTTTCTTTATAAAAGAGATTCTCGACTTCATTAGCTCACAATTCCCGCTTTCTGATTTCAGATTCTCCAGCAAATCTGCAAATCTCAATTGTGTTCTTCAGTTCGTGTAGTCTGTAATTTTCTTTTTCTCTCTCAACACCCCCATTTCTCTGCATTCCAGCTCTTAGATTCGTGCTTCGGACCATTGGGGTGTAGTAGTAGAGTTTCCCATCTTGATTCGTCGATAACCATGGCAATGGCAATCACAGGTGCAACAGTGGTGGCACCAGCGGCTGCTGTGGCACTCAGGGATGTATCCAAGCTTTCCATGAGTAGCAGCAGCAGTAGCTCTAGCTCTGGCACTGCTAGTTTCTTCAGTTCCTTTTGTACCCAGGGTACTACACCTCCGCATGTTATGATTCGTGCATCCGGCATCAGATCCAAGGTAACCAGAGTCGTGGCTGTTAGGCCAGCAGCTAGCCATGAGGCTGATCCTGGAGCTGAGGTGAGAGAAAAACCACTATGCTTTTGAATTTGCATGCACGTCCTAGTTCATTTTCTGCTTCCTGCAAGTCCTGCAGCTTTTTCTATGCAATGCCCAATACAGTTGTTCTGGAAAGAAAGAACCCTTGGGATGTTGCATGAATTGCTTATACGATCGGAGAGGCGCTGCTGTAATGGCAATTTGCACAGTTCCGAGCTCGATGATCGGAAGCTAAGCTAAGGTGTAATGAAATGGGGTTGTGATTTTGGCTTGGTGTTACCAGGAGCAGCGTAGTGCAAGGAGGGAGGTGTTGGCAGGTTTGTTGGCCGTGGGTGCAGCACTGGCAGCTTCCACCACCACGAGGGAGGCTTATGCTATCTCTGGACCCGGCGGCGATGGAGCTAAGGAAACGGCAGACAAAGCACTCGACTTGCTCAAGGCTGGTGACGATCTGAACGTGAACGAAGCACCCAGTAGAGTTGGTCCCGGCCGCATAGAAGATGCTGCCAAGAGTGCCAAGTCTGTTGCCCAGCAGTAAGACTACGTCCCCCGCTACCGTTTCTTCTCAACGCAGCTTCCGTTTTGCTGCAGCAGCAGCAGCTGGTGCTGTGCATAGCAGCCGTAGGAGAATTCTCGAAACCTGCAAGCGCTTACAATGGTGTGTGCAACAGCATCCAGTTTGTGCTTCTAAGTTGTGAGTACAGTCTGAAGATCAATATTCTTGCTCTCTTGCTTGTGTGTGCAGGGCTGGAGCCGGATCTGGGGCCAATCCCTCGGGAATCGCTGACGATGCGGTCACAAAAGCCAGGGAGAAGCTCAATGAGGGCAAAGCCAGATTCGGAGATTTGTTTAAGGGCAAGGTAAATCGTGCAGTTTGGATCCCACCCACTGCGACTGCATGATCCTAACTTCTTCTTCTTCTTCTGCAACTCTTCTTCGGCTTCTTCTTCTTCTGCAACTTCTTCTTCTTCTTCTTCTTCTTCTTGAAGGTAATTGACATCTTGCAGCTTGAATTATTATTGCTTGCACCTTCTTCTTGACAACTTGCAGCAACCTTCACCTGTTGCACCTTTTTTTGCTTCTTTGGAAACAAGGGAGTTCTTCTAGTTCAACCCAGAAGTGTGCCCCAATGTGGAAGTCTTTAAGCAACTTTTACCCATGGATTCATTCATGGTTTTGTGGCTTGAGATCCAAGTTTGTCTCTTTTCTTATTGAGATGTATGTAAAGTCTTAATTGAAGCTGGCCAATATTGACATGTTGCGTCCATCTTCAATTATTAATATGCGCACCTTCTTTTAAGATCCTGCAGCTTCAATTGTTTTCTTAATTTCTTCTTTGGAAATAAGGAGAGTTTCTATTTCTAGTTCAATCCATGGAGAGCAAAAGTTTGAATTGAAAGTTGCAATTGAAGCAACTTTCAAACATTTTCCTCCTCCTTTGGAAATAAGGAGGGTTTCTAGTTCAATCCACAAGGGCAATAGTTGGAATTGAAGTAACTTTCAAAGCAATTTTGAAACTATTCTTTCTTCTTTGGAAACTAGGAGAGTTTGAGTTTCATCCACAAGAGCGAAAGTTGGAATTGAAGCAACAACTTTCAAACATCTTTCATGCATGGTGTTTTTTTTTTTTTTTTTTTTTTTTTTGTGTCACAGCTTTTTGGTCTAATCGGTTTTTTCAAACATATCTGAAAGACTTTTGGATGTTTCTGTGAGTAGGTTGGTAGTGCTTCTGATATCAGTGACAAAGCTAGCAACCTGGCGGGTGATGCCCAAAACTTGGCAAACAAGGCAGTTAGTGGTGCACAGAACAAAGTCAGATTCTGAAGGGATTCAGAACCCTTTACAGGTGAAAAGATTACTAAATCCCCAACAACATCAGCAATATTTTTTGAAGAGGCCCAAAATTATTTTGGAGTTTGAACTAATTTCTTGGCAAGATTATTAAGAATGCTGTACACACTGACATTATAATCAGGTGAGGAAAGAAGTAGGTTAGCAATGAAACTGCATTGTATTGTCTGTCCATACAAATTTCCTTCAGCTTCTCTTACATTATTTGACTGAACTTAGATCACGCATTGCTATGCATGCAGGGACTTTGTGGCAGCCAGAATGATGCAAAGAATGTAGCTGAGACTGTTGCTGGCAATCTGGAAGGGATTTGGTCGGTCCAAGAAGGAAGGACAAAGGTATTGAGCAAAATCTTTTGAGATCCAAGCTTATTAATTGATTTCAAAAGAATAAGCTTTCACCTAGTTCACAGCAATTGGGAAACAACAGGGCAAAATGATGTATGTATACATGCATAGGTCAGAGTTTTTGAATGCACAAAAATTAGAAAGAAGTGTGCTTACGAGGTGGATTTTGTATAGCAGGAAAGTACATGTTGTGAGGAAATTGTGACAATAAAAACAAGTACAGAATCTTCACTACCATGGTTGAATTGTAGAAAATATTTGAACTTTATTTGTGTTGATGATCATGTCTTGTGGAAGATATTTGCCCTTTGTTCATGATCACATCTTGTACTGATTGTGGAAAAGTGCATTGAGGACTAAGCATTCCAAATTCCATTTTGTGTTCCTTTGTGCTCACATCTTGTACTGATTGTGGAAAAGTATATGAGAACTAACCATTTCAAATTCGTGTTCCTTTATCCTCACATCTTGTACAGATTGTGGAAGTGCATGAGCACTAACATTCTAAATTCCATTTTGTGTTCTTTTATGCTTCTGGAGTTTGCCCTTGATCTACTCACATTCCTCTGGTAAAATGAACTCAGCATTCATGACACCATTTCTGTTTCTTTATTGTTCATACCATAGTTTTAGTGGGTATTATAAAACCTCTGTTTCTTCAGTTGCTTAATTAATATCATGAAAGCTATAATAGAAAACTGTAATTTTCAGAAAGTGCAGACAATTCAAATGACCATGTCTAAAATTAACAATGATCAGACGTTTGGTTACTTGTTTGCACATTTTCCATACTTGTTTGTGATATCATCTTGTACAATACAATTCTCCAGACTTGTTTGTGATATGATCTTGCACAATAGAATTCTCTAGTGCGATGCTTTTTAAAGTGTTATATATATATAACACTTCAAAAGCTGTGCCTAAACCAGAGTTTTTTGCACCCAAAGCATGTAATGGAAGTAATAGAACTTGCAATCTGTATGATACATAAACATCATAAACATATTTTACATTAGTTTGCTGTACCCACAAATACTATACCACAAAAAAGTCATGCCTCCAAGGCATATTCCAATTCAAGAGCTTTCTCAGTCCTGAGACAATGGTTAAGTTCTCCATTACTCTCTTTTCTGCAAAGTTTCTTGAATGCTAGTCTGATCTGCAAAAGGGAGAAAGAACTGGATTTTGTCTAAAATGGAGATGGAAGATTGTATCAACAAGGAGATTGTCCCAAATGCTAACCTAAATCCTCAAATTAACACTGAATAAACCATGCAGCTCCATCATTTAGCAAACAAAGAGTAGAGAGGACTAGAAGGGAAAAAATCCATAAAAGATGGAATGCAGAGTGGAACAGGTATAGGCTCCTTCATCGTAGCTCCAAGCTATTTGCTGTTCACTAATTCAATGTCAGGTGCCAATCTCAGCTTGCAAAACAGAGTACACCCATAAACCCCAAGCCATAAACCCTGTTCATCCTGAAGTACATAAGTTGCTATAGCCTCAAATCTCTGGACTCTCCTTTGGCTGGTTTTCTAGGATATCCTATACAACTCCAAATATCTCTATCTATTCTGCTCAAGAGACTTTGAGTCCAATGTCCTCTCTTGTTTAATGAATATGTGAAGCAAACTTCTCTCAACAATCCATCACAGTACAAGTTCTAACTCTCATGGAAACCACATCACAGATGCAGCTGACTTCAGTCATGCAGGGCTAGTCTGGTTCTTATGTCTCTACTGTGTGGTCAAGTCATTTGAAAGCTATACTACTAAAAAGACCCAATAGAATCCACAACAAATTTCAGAATGACTGTCTGATGCTTGAAACCTGTGTCCTACTTCAGTGACAGCAATAACATCAAAGCCTGTACCATGCTGTTGTGTAATGCTTCCTGGATTGCATGTGCAAAACGTCACCAGACATCAAACCCTAATCGAAACCGGACACATCCATATATTCTCATTTTCTTCATTTGACACTACTCCTAACACTTTCATGAATAGCAACTGGTTGCAACACATGTTCAGTTTTTGATATATAAACAATGCTCTTGTGTTTCTGCTGCTATTGATCTTTGCTTACATTTACAGTTGCAACTCTCTATAAAGGGAGAGAAAGTGAGACAGATGGAGAGAGACAGAAGGAGAGAAAAACCTAGACCAAAGAAAGGCCATGTTCACGTGCAGTATCAATAACAACAGCCAACTTTCCTTCCAATTTCTCGCCCTTACGGAGCTCAAAAGCTACTGCATAAACATCTGCTTCTAAAGACCTCTCTGCAATGAGCTTACCTATCACCTTACAAGCTTTGACGTCAACGAGAGACGGCAAAGAGTTTCTCAAATCTCTGGCGTTTGTGGTAGCTACCGAGACAACGCTGCTAGTGACACGATGCATGACCTTAGCATGCACATACCTGGAACTGATGAAAACATCAAGTATGAACGGCTTGAAGTACTTCTCCGTCCGCTGTTTCCACGACTTCTTATTCTTTGACGGCTGTCCCTTGGATCTTCTCGTCCAAGCTGCTTCAATGCTCAACGTACTTGTGCTCCAACCATCAGTCGTGCTCCGCGACCGAAGAAGCAACTGCCCTGAGGAAGACAGAGACGAAGACCATGAAAGTGAAGAAGATGTACAGAGCGGCAGAGAACTGCGCTGCTTGGAATTCGCCAGCGATGGCAACTGCATGCTCATCATGGTCTTCACTGCAGCAGCCATCACCTCAATTCCCCAGTAGCTCCACAGGAATCTATCGCTGCTCTTGAAACCCTAATTGACAAGAACCTCGAAACTCGAAACCCTCTCTGCGGGAACTTGAAACCCTAAACGAGAAAAAGGGTAAAAACTGAAGAAAAGCTTGAAACCCTAACGGATGATAAAAAGCCTCATTCACTGGATTTCTCGATAGATGCCAATGAACTCCGTCCAAGACAAGGCATCTGGTACCATATAATTTTCCATTCTGAAATGATCCATGCTTATTGTTGTTCCTACAGTTGGGCTCCACATTGTTCCACTCTACCAGTGACAATGAAATGATTAGAAAAAAGAGTTAAATTCAGATTCAATTGCATTCAAATTCAAATTCAATTGAAGAGAAATGAAATGCAAATTGATGCAAAAGATATTGAAAATCTGTTTGTCACTTCATCATTAGTGACCGTGGTATTGGGGATAAAAAAAACACTCTGGAAACACAATTCTGAAAAGACACCTCTCCGTTCCACATATTAGGCATTAAGCAAGTCATGCTTAGGATCTTTGGTAATAGAGTTTAATTTTCTTGATCACTTTTCCTCTTTTCAGATCTTTAATATCCTCGTTTGATGAATGGGATTTAGTCTTCCTATCTAATTGAAGCAGCAGGTGTGGTTGGCCTGCTAAGTTTACTGGCAACAATTGCAAGACTGATTCCAAATCTTCACCCCAAGTTCCATAATTAAACATCCCAAATGATAGATCCAGCAATCAGTTCACCTGATTTTCCCCCTACTGACCCTCTCACAACACCACATGGGCAGCTCTACCTGCTCTGTGAGACCGAGACAACAACTATCAACTTTTCAAGGTGCCCAAAAAATGTTGATACCAGGTAAGAAAGATTTGTTGCCACCATGTAAGCAAAAAATTGGCAGCAACCAGACTTTTGTCCCACAGATCCAACCTCAATGAAAGTGGAAACACTTAGTACAGAGCCTTAGTGAGACAGATGCAGTCTGGTTCCACATTCCATACTCACCCATAACTTCTCATTTTATCAAGTGTGTGAGTTGGTCTTTTTACTTCAGACCTCTTTAAAACAGACAAGCACAATATCTTTATGTGTTATCAGGGTCATAAATTCCTACAAAATGCAGATGATAGCCAAATAAACGAAAGCCATCTCAGAATTGCCATAAGTAGAGTAAACCCCACAATTGTATGTATGTCTATAACCAGATTAGACTTCCAGGAGTAGAACAGATCTGACATTTTGACATGTATTTGCTCACCAGATGAGACCATACATACTTCAGGGTTGAACCACACAATTAAGCTTCAAGTTCACAACATGGGATCTACTCTTTCCAATGAACTGGACAGTGAAAATAACAGTTAGCCAAATCTCAGAGCTTGGAGGTAGGCTTTGCTGGCTTGGAGGGGCAACCAGCCATGAAGTCTTGCATTGCAGCAAAATCTTCTGGCTTCATCCAGCATAATACTCATGTGCCCATTCCTGAAAAGAAGAAAATCAATCATCCCACCTTTAGCACAAACTAAATTGATGCCACTATGTGGCACTGCAGCATCCACAAGCACTTCATGGTACTTTAGACAACAGCTCAGTTTTGGCTTTCCAGTGTCTGGAATGTTGTGAGATGTTTGTTGCTACTGATGACTTGAGGGCTCCCATTCAGAATCAAGAGACCCCATGGCTGGATAGCTGAAAAAAAATTGGTTATGCTACTCTATTGCAAATTGAGTAAAATGTTGTTAAGTTACAGGAGCACTACAAACATGGTCAGATCCCAGAGGTCCATAGGTCAAACCATAGCAAATGAAAAAAATGAAGCTGCTGCTGCTGCATTGTGCACTTGCATATTTACAGGGGCTTGATTGGGCATATGATCCTAAATGGTGATCAGGCTACATATGTTCTCAAGCTTGAGGGCCTCTCCAAGAAGGAAGCCTTAAACCATTGTTGATGATAGCATTGTATTTCAACATCATTCTTTCCTGATTTTTAAGAATGTCTTTGGCAATTGCATTGGTGGTATCCAACAACTCAATGGGGGTCACCACCCGACTAACCAGACCCCATTTCTCTGCAGTCTGTGCATCTACAGGCTCAGCTGTTAATGACACTTGCCTGGCTCTATGAGGGCATATAACACGAGGTAGCTTTTGTGACAACCCCCATGATGGAAATATACCAAACCTGCACCAGTGACAGTGCATGGACATTCCAAAGATAGCCCGCAATTTAAACTACTGTGGTCTAGATTGAAAACACACTTAGCATGTGTATTGATGAACTTGGCAGAGGTACTTGCAACAAGGATATCAAAGGTTAGTGCAATCTCAAATTCTGCTGTAATGCGAAGTTCATTGATGGCACCAATGATGGGTTTCCTACACCACTCCATTTGTGCAACTGGGTCCTTATCTTCATTTTCACATCGCCCTTGAAGACTGCTGCTGCTGCTGCTGCTGCTGCTGTCAGATTCTGCCATCATCAACCATATTCTGGTCAAAATTCTCCATCGCCTGTCAAAGTACTTGCCAATTCATCCCATGGTGCAATCAGCACCCCCACAAAACCCTGACAAATTAGCATATCAAAATCAAAGTATATGAGTTTCCTACAACCGAATCGATTTCAAGAATAAAAAGCATGCTTATTTCATGTCCAGATGCAAGCTCTTCTTGAAAAATTCAGCCAGTCAAAACAATGTCCTGAGGTAATGAACCAATCTCATATACCTCAACCTCATTATGCAACTCTTCTATGAGAATTTGGGTGAGATAGAAGATGTGCAGACAAACTTGGAAGCTATTTTAAACCCTAAAAGTTTCACTGAAATCAAAAACAGGAGTGCTCAGAGAGAACCACTCCAGCATTAGAAGCTCGCCCTGCTCCTGTGAGAATTATGACTTTGATGGCAGGCCTCTGATCCAATTCCTGGAAAAGCTCTGCCAGCCTGGTGAGCATATCCCTCATGAGGGCATTGAGAGCTTTCAGTCTGTTGAGAGTGATAATGGCGATTCCACCACTGCATACTCCAAGCTGTATTTGATTATCAGCATTCTCTTCTACCATGGCATTGACAAATTCCTCTCCCTCTCTGCATCACCAGTTCAAATCCTCCTTATCAGACATCTCAATTTCCAAGTTTCTGATGGCCTCTCATTCATGGACTACATCAAAAACCCAGAAAGCACACACAAAGAAATTCCACAGAAATCCAAGAGTCTAAAGCTATATTGCCCCCACAAATTTCGAGCCCCAATCGTCTGACACAAACCCATATCCAAAAAACCAACTGCCTTATTCATTGAGGTTTAGGTATGTGAGAGTGGACCCCTAGAATTACCAGATCTCTTCAGAATCTAGCTGCTTACCAACCACATTCACAGAGACAGAAATTCTCTTTTCTTCTGCTAAGAGAGATGCAAAGCACAGGCTGCTTGAATGACCAGTGAATGCTTCCTGATGACTTCCCCAATGGGTGTCACCTACATCTCATCTCACCTCAACTTTACAAGCTCTCTTCTGAAGGCTACTTTCCAAGAGAGGTTTGGTGTTCTGCACTGAGAGATTCACTCTGCAAGCATGTGTTGAAAGTGACTTTGCAAGGGATTTGATGAGAAAAGCTCCTTTCCAAGAGAGATTTCGTATTCTGTGCTGAGAGATTCAGTCTGCACACATGTGCAGAATCGTGCATTTGCAAGGGATTTGATGTTCTGCACTGAGATTTCAGTGTGAAAGAGCAAAGGATGTAGATTACTTGACTTTCTGGAGCTAATCTTGAGTGCCCTTCAAAGCCTTGTGAACTTCCTTTTTATGAGTGTAATTACATACTTGTACTGCTCTTCAAACCTAGATGTCAAAGAGCTTTGAGACAGCCTCTGTTTCTGAACTGTTCATTGCAAATCAGACAAATCTGGAAACAAATTGCAAACAGGGGATAGAAAATAAAGAAGCCTCATACTAATTGCTAGGCAAAATCTTTGAACCTTCAAATCTTCAAATCATTGAACAGTGTGGTTCAATCTCATGTCAAGTCCTGTAAGTTTCAATAATGTTTTTGAGTCAGCAAAAATTGCATTCCTAATTTGATCAAGACTGAAAGAATCTGTATGGGCAGTTTCACCCATTTCTGATTTTGACTTGGTAAACTGCTGCTCTTTTTCTGTCATCCTCCTAAATATAATATCCTTCACAGACATCTGCACTAAACATCCAGGTTGTCTAGTCGCATGCGTGATGCGGAGCTCCGAATGAGCTCCTTCCGTGGTTCAACCTAAAGACACAAACAAGTTGACAGCACATCGAGTATCAGACATATGATGCATCTTTTGGTTCTTACTTGTTACTCACGAACTGGACAGGAAACAATTGTAGACATGGCTAAGATGAATCTGACAGAGCTAAAAGATTATATTCACTTGGACTGATGCAGGAAGGGAAAGCACCTTATCACCCATGAGGACTGAAAACATCATGCTTGCTTCAGCAGCATCTTCCAGGGTCAGTTGCTTCAGCATTCGCCTTGTTGGGTCTAAAGTGGTATCCCAGAGCTGCAATGGCATCATCTCTCCAAGCCCTGCCTCACCTCAAAATTATCATGTCAGATCCACAGAACCAAGTACTATACTCACTTATGTTCAAATGAGAGGTGCAGCAGATGAATCAGACCTTTGAAACGCTGGATGTTGTAAGAAGCATTGGCTGGATAGCCCTTTAGCAAGCTTTTCAAGTCTTGCTCATCAAAACAGTAATGAGATTGCTTTCCTCTTTCAACCTGCACATGTTGATAGGTCATCACAACATTCTCTGGAGTCCCTATGAAGTAGCAGCATATTACACACTCTATGCAAAAATTGAAAATGAGCCATATCATGCAATTTGACCAAAACTTGATGCTTGGCACTACATGACAATAATGCTGATCAGCCAACAAGTACTGTTTTCAAGAATGACATACCTTGTATAGAGGTGGGACTCCAACATAAATGCACCCCGACTCAAACAGGGCTCTCTGGAATCATCAATAACTGCATTTGGTTAAGAATAGATACAGCCCACTGAGATCTCGAACAACCAATTCAGTGCTGCTTACACAATGAGGCAAAGATCATCACTATTGAAATAGGTTCCCAGTTGCACATATCCACTTCTCTTTTGTAGTTGGTGAATATACACAAAGGGCCTAGAACTGGGTTGGTACCAGCACAGTAGTGTCATCACTTGCCTGGTATCTGAAGAAAAAAGTGAGAAGCAGAGTGCGGATATGAGCACCATCAACATCAGCATCTGTTAGAATAATGATTTTCTGGTATCGTAGTGCCTCCTTGCTGAATTCCTCTCCCTGTCCATCCAGTCAACACATCCTGAGGATGAGCTGCAAAAACTTTGTGCATGGTCAACAAGAGGAAAAGCTTGCTTGTTTGGCCACTTCCACACAAAATCAGCACACCAGTTGAGGGGAGTGATTTGCCATACTAATGGGAAAAGCAGACAAGAATACCTTGACTCCAAGCCCAAGTGCAATAATAAGGTTCTGAATTTCCTGATTCTTGTAGATAGCAGCATCATCTTTGCGTTCAATATTGAGAATCTTTCCCCTCAGTGGTAATACTGCCTGGGCCCACCAAATAACTCATACCAGGTCACTTGCAATCATAATAGACTTTTGCTTTGGAAGGAAGGTATAATGTTTTCTACCAGCCTCACACATGCTTCCCTGCCAATAAGGCATGAAAGGGGATTGATTCCCATAAATGTCTGCCTCCTATACCTATCCACACCCATCAAGACTTAAATCTCCTATGAAGTCCTAAGCCTGATGGAGCCAAATGTGACTTCAAAGATCTAGTTAGTGTCTGCTAGTTCCAACAAAACTAAGCAAACTCTTCCCTTGTAAACGATAAGCAGATACCCACCTGAAAGCGACGGTCACGGCCTTGTTTTGCACTTCCCCCTGCTGAGTCCCCTTCCACAATGAAGATCTCTGTTGTTTCCACATGCTCTCAGTTTAGACAACTTATAGATGGCCTTTTGGAGAACATAGCTCCAAGTATTTCCTACTAGTCTCTTCTGGGTAATAACCAACTAAATAATCTCAAGGTGAAAGTTAAACACCAACCAGAATTCCTCGGATCTGTGCAGGAGCAATCTGAGAGCTTGCCAGGAAGTGTTGAGGATTTGAGCACATTCTTCCTCCTCACAAGCTCCCTTGCTTTCTTGGCAGCCATGGCTGCCTGCACACACAAGAGTCTTCTAAATCAACACACAAACACAAAATCTGAACAATATCCTCAGCATATTTGTTTCAAGTTTCTTTATGAACCTTCAATGGTTTATATGAAACAACCCACTCCTTCAAGCAGCAATGCTTAGTCCCAGAAAAGGTTTATCCTGTGTTAGGGGATGCATTGACTTACCTGTGTTACAGTCTAAGCATCATACAATAGGGCAATCAAATTCAAAAGATCCACAAAGGAGATGACAAAGTTCTGTTTATTTCATCTTTAGACCAAACTAAGAAAAACGATCAAAACAAAGTCATACCTTGAATGCTTGAATAGCTTTAGACAGTATAGCATCCAGAGTGTTAGGATGACACTCCAAGTATTCCGTCACCAGCTCGTGCACAGCTTGTTCAACCACTCTCCGGACCTCAGGATTACCTAAGCGTGTCTACTCCAATCCAGCAAGATACAACAAACCCACTCCAGTAAATCAACACAAGTTCAACCATTATAGACCAACCTTCTCATCCTATGAGCACCACCCACAGTCAACAGTATTTGCTCTAAACTACTTGATGGGCTTGACACATCTCCCTGCAGCCTACAGTACTTGAATCATAATTTGCAGAAGACAAAACAAGTCTATAAGATTGCATAGGAACCTCCACAAAAACACTTTGCAATGTTTCAAACACTCCAAAACCATGAATGCAGAACATCTTGCTAAAGTCACTGGAACATGTATCTATGAGATCACAGAAGAAACTTCACAACAATACTTTGAAGGCAATTCAACAAGAACAAGAGCTGTCACAACCTCATAAGAAGACAAAACAAAACCTAAAATGTCAGGGCCTCTGCATGTCAAAGCCATTGTATCTTACTTGACGAGTACCTTCGTTTGGCCTTCAAATTCAGGACTTGGGACTTTGACTGCAACGATACAGGTAAGCCCTTCTCTAGCATGTTCTCCAGTCAAATTGTCATCCTTTTCCTGTGAACCCAACATCCACACAAAGATAAACCAACAAGCTTCCAAATTGTACTCCTCCATAATACTATAACCATAGAAGTTCTCTAATTCTTTCTGACCATGAACAAGAGAAAGAAGATTTGATAGCTCTGCACATTTGATGGTCAACAATGGTGCTAATTCACACATCAGTGTAACACCTCAAAAACAGAATTACACAGAACCTGACTCTGATAAAATTACAGAGATCTCTATAAGAACCTTGATAGACATCATCCAGAACGCACAGACCAACTGAAGATGTAAGATCACAATAAACCTTTAAAGCCTTGGACTTTCTGCCTAGTGTGTTAAGTGTGCGAGTAATGGCAGCCTTCATGCCATCCAAGTGGGTACCACCATCACTTGTACGAATGCTATTTGCATAGCCCAAAAGTGTATCAGTATATGCATCAGAACACCTGCTCAAGCACACCACACTCTAAAATCAACTCCAGATGATGGTCCACCCTTCTCTTGCCACCAAAAATTAAAATAAAAAAAATTCATGTAGAACAGAACAATTGCAACCTGAGGAAAAGGGAGAACGTACCATTGCAGAGCAACATCAACAGTAATCCCCTCCTGCTCCCTGTGAATAGATATGGGCTCATGCAGTCGCTCCTGTTCCATCCATGAGAGAGCAAGTAAGTCTCCCACTGATTATAGTTTGAGGTTTCTGTGATTAGCTCATCATCATACATTGCAAAAGTGTTTATGCTGTTACCCCGGTGAGAATGAAGAACAAAAAACCTGCATCCGAAGAGCTCAAAGTTTTGGATAAAGCCATATGCTTACTTTATATACAAATGAATTAATGTAACAGTCTCAGCAAGACATAGAAAAGGTAACAAACGAAAACCTTATCATGATTGAGCCACAGCACATACTCAACAAGGCCTCCAGAAAAATGGTACAGAACCGAGCGAGTTTTTTCAGCATCTGGATGCTCTTGGTTCAGACTGATGGTGACCTGCAGAAGATAAACACTGTTGCTTTTAAAGCAAGACTTTAACCAAACAATAGTTCCTGATGTAGATGACCAAGCAGCCCAAAGAGTCCTTACACAAAAGAGAAGATGTTTCTTTAACAGAAATCTAACCTGAGGATTGAGGAATGCAAGTTCTCGGGCCCGTCCAGATATAGTGCCATAATCGAATTCAACCGTAGTTGTAAAGACTGCATCATGCTACAGGCCATGAGAAAACCAACAAGACAGCAAACACTTCCCTTGTCCTTGCTCTTATTCAATGCTCAGCTTCCCAGGAGCTTGTTATTGAAATCTATGATGCTATGAATTGCATCTAATCTTCCCAGTATCTGAAGATATCCCTCCAACTTTTCACTTGTACAGTTGTCTGCTGAAACGAGTGCAAATCTCTCTCAACCTCTCTCAACTCTCTTGCTCTCTCAGTTTTACAAGTCAAAACAAATGAAGACTGACCCTGCTTGTCAGGAAGAAACTTGACGCATGTGCCTGTGCGATCTTTCTGGGCAATAGGAAGTGATTGCTTGCTGAGTTCTCCAAGGGGCCTGCCAAACTCAAATTCCTGCTTATACTCATGTCCATTGCGCCAAACAGTCACCTCCAGCATCTGTTTCACACCAGTTTTTATTATAACCCAGTGAACAGAAGATAAAATCAATGATAAGCTTGGATACAAGTAAAATTGAAGTGATGGAGTCATCCAGAAAGCAGGAAGGACACAAGGAATTGCACGATGTCAGAGCATACCTCTGAGAGTGCATTAACAACAGACACACCCACACCATGTAGGCCACCAGAGACACTGTAGCCACTGTGTTCCCCTCCAAACTTACCACCTGCATGTAGCACCTACACCACACACAAATTACCCTTTGTCCTTTTAACTTTTGTGTGCCAAAGAATTTGGGAAACAATCCCGCATTTATACTGTATCTCCCAAGTTTTTCAGTCATAGACAATAAATTGTAACAACAGCAGCTTGCCTAATGCACAGGCACCAGCCTGATAATCAGAAGTTCTTCACAGCACAAGATCTATCTGGTGATGGGAAGTCAGACTCAAATTGCTGCCAGGAGCCTTCAAAAATATTATACTACACCCTTAAGTGTTGCAACCAACAATCATACTATGGGGCTCTTGGTATCATTCCTTGTACTAGAAAAGGCAAATATTGTACACCCATACCGTAAGAACAGTTTCCAGTGCAGATTTTCCAGTGACTGGATGGATGTCTGTTGGTATCTGCAGTATAACACAGAATATCAGAAAACTTCCACTGAGAACTTTCCTCCAAGTTCCACAGGAAGGGATCAGAAGGATTCCAGACAACACATATAACCAAAACACTGAGGAGCAAGAGTGTGTCACCTACCCCACGCCCATTGTCAGTAATACTGACAGAACCATCTGCATGCAGGATAATGTCTACATTGGAAGCAAACCCTGCTTGTGCTTCATCAATTGCATTGTCTAGTACTTCATACACCTGTACAACATGAGATTAGCACCCAACCCTCTTGTCATTGGCCTGCTCCCTTAGACAATTCAGAAAGAACCCAGCTGATCAAACATGTCAAATCAATTTACAAACAATAAGTACACATGTCTTCCTTTAGACACTCAGATAAATTTCCTCTGAGAAGGTTTGCTAGATAGAAAATGGCACCAATATCTTCTTTACAACCAAGCAAAAAATTAATGAGCAGACCAGCTGAGGTACAGAAACAAGGAGACCAACCAGATGGTGAAGGCCACGAGGACCGGTGCTACCAATGTACATGCCAGGGCGCTTGCGTACTGGGTCCAGACCCTCCAGCACCTGTATTGAAGCACCATACCCAGATTAGCAACTTATCTCAGTCTGCTGCAAAATCAGGCTGTAGAAAACAATCAGTTACAAAGGACTAGAAAGCTAAAGGTCAAAAGTTCAATGCCCCTCATATTTCTGCTTGAGTACACAAGGCTTCTAGTCTAACATAACTCAGATCACATTGCATGCTCAAACAATGCAGAGGGTCACCTGAATCTGGCCTGCATCATATGCATTCACGACTTCAGAAGCAGGAGCTTCACTTGCAACACTTGCTGTTGTTATTGTCCTCCACGGTTGCTGCTGTATATCCCTCTCCAGATGAACTGGCCTCCCAACAGTAGAAAAATGCCTGCAAAAAGGGTACCATCTCAGGTCCACTACTCACATGTCAAACCTCACACATGGCACATTGTCATTCATGTGTATGGCTTTTGCCACTTCAAATCTCTCAGGAAGTCAATCATCCCTACTCAGAGATATAGAATCTTTCTTTTGATATTCTTCTTCAACATTACACGCCATTTACATATCTGCCTTATGTCATAGCACACATTAATCATATCAAAGGACTTACAAACTATTTACATGTTTGCATTTCTGTCACTGCAAACACTGATTGTTTCTAAGGGCTTATACACCTTCACTGTGAGAAGGTCAGGTGACATAAACATGATTTCTAGATCAAATTGTGCCAATGAAAATTACAGAAAACCCTAGCAATTCTATATGGGATGAACCATAGAATCAATGCTCTGAATACAGCTGAGTACAGCTGCTACAGAGGTAGTTAGCTGCATTGAATTGGGTATTTACAATTCTAACAGCCATGTGATCAACTTTCTCATCCTACACATGTAGTTGGTGGTATTCAATTACAAGAAGAGGTCAGATCATGTCTGCTCAATTCACCAGTTACAGAATTTGCTGATGGAATAATGATGAGAAGAGGGCTCTCTTCTAGGAAGGAAGGCTATCCTAGAAATTGCTCACAATGTGAAAGTTTGTAGCAGTACTGCTACAATCTTGGCACCCTTTCATTGCTGGAACTAAGCAGTATTTCTACAACAACTCCATCAGAACTACTCAGTCTTATCTCTCATCAATTCAAGCAAGACTTTCATTCCAGGAAACCCTAAAAATAATTACAATAACAAAAATCATGTTCTTCTATGCTTTTAAAAAAAATGCAGACGCGGTATAACATACTGTAAAACTGTGACAATTCGGCAGCCAAAAGTACCACCACTACCTCGTGCTTTTTCATCCGAACAACAGTTTGGCATTGAGCTAACACAAACCCTAAAACCCTTAACCCCTAAAAAAATCAGAAAGAAAACGTTTTCGCGTACTCACCTGCTTAGAATCCGGGAGATGTGACCGAGTTGCCCGGTGGAAATCAAACGAGAAGCTTTACAGGGATTCAGACATATTCGTTGTTGCGCGCAAAGGAAGGAGCGAACAAGGACGTGAGTGAACCTAGGCCGGGAACGAAGCATGACAACACTGGCAGAAGAAACAAACGCAGATGAGGGAGTAACAAAAGCTACTGAAGCCATGGCTTCTTCACACTGTAACAAAACCTGCCATCCACGCTCTCGAACAACCTAATCCTCCCTTCCTTCTTCCTTCCTTCCCTCCCGCTACATCTCCTGCTGGTTCCGTGCTCGCTGCAATTCTCTAAGATACGGGAGAGACGCTGCCCTTAAACCCTAGGATCGTTAAACCCTAAGTGCTCCTCGGGAAACCATAAACCCTAATAGTAAGTGGATTGTACGAGGGGATGAATTCGACATCCAATGAATTTTACCAATCAAAGAGACAATTCCGTGGATGTTTTTCATCGATGAGGCCATACATTTGGCTAGGTCGTAGCCAACGATGACCCACAATCAGGCGGCCCTACAGTTAGTTAGTTACAATTTTACGCCTGTCCTCGGGCTAGAGAGACCCATTAGGCGGACATGACTACTGTGTCCTGATTTGGAGACACTGTTCGATAAACCTAGCAAGAGCAGACTGGTTCTGACATGATACCAACTCATGTATAGATGTAATAGGTCTTATTGGCAAGTGATGCCTAAACTTGTCACGAATATGTTCGTAGGCTGGACACACAAGCAGAAAATGGTCTTCGTCTTCGACCGCACCTAAGCTACACTGTTTGCATAGTCTCTCACAAATGGGAGTTTTCAAGGGCTTGGTCCTGCGGCCGGTTTCAATCTCCAAGCAGTGGTTAGAACAACGGAAGCGTGAAAGGCACTTTCTGAGCTGTACATTGTCCACAAGGCTACGGAAGCGTGAAAGGCACTTTCTGAGCTGTACATTGTCCACAAGGTTAAGGTATGGTTGAAAACCATAGGCACTGCTGTCATACAGTCTGAAGTAGTTTGCAAGCCTATTGGCCCCACCCGAAGAATCCAAAAAGATCCGTTGCAGGCTTGCCATACTTGGGGGCACTTAGGAAGAGGGCTGAGTATCCCCTTCTGAATCCCAATTTTGCAACTTACGAAGCCAGCACTTTTGTCTACTTGACAGAGCTTGCTGAATACTGAATGCTAAACTCATCAAGCGGGATGGCAGCGAGGTGGACATCCTGGCTTTGTATTTTAATGCTTGCTGACGCCAAAATAGGATCAGTGGGAACCTGCCAAATTTTGCTAGAACTATCCGACTGGGAGTGGTGTCGTTCACACCTAAAAGGCTTTTCAGGAAGCTTCTGTCGATGGCCTCCAAGGACTTGGTGGCCGGCTCATCAACCCACAGCTCATAACCATAGCTCAAAATTGGCTTGACTAGTGCATCAAATAACTAGCACACAATGGCTGGGTCGTTTATTTTTAGGTCAGTGCAACGTTGTTTCAAAGCAAATACCGTTCTTTGCCCGGCTGCCGCCAAATGTTCGACAGCGGTCTTCAATGACCCGCTCTGGTGCAACTCAATTCCTAGATAACGGAAGGATGCAACCTCCTCAACAAGTGATCCATCATAGTGCAATGGGGAGGAGTTCACTCTGCTCCCAAAGACAAACGACCTTGGTCTTTTTCACATTCACAGATCATGTTTGTTCAGGATGACATGACTTGGATGAAAACTTCCATTTATTTTCATCGAATCCAAAGTTTTGATATGTATGTTCCATGGAGGGTTTTTTTTTTTTTTTTTTTTTTTTGCTTTTTTTTCCCCCCAATTATGTGACATCGAAAATTTGGTGAAATTTTCCAAAAAGCCAATATTAGTCGAAATTACACTAGAAAATTTTCAAACTCCAAAAAAATTCCAATTTTTTTGTGAAAAAAATCATTGGTTCAATAGAATTTTTATTTTCATGTATTCAAAAATAATGCTTTAACAATAAAAAATTAAAAAATTTGAATATTTTTATTGGGAGCATCTAATTTACTTTGATGAACAAATTTTTGTTACAATGCATACATTGTGTTTCTGTAATTCATAAAATCCATAAATCAAATTCTAATGAATCAATTTTGTAGTAAAATCATGTCACATTTGTGGATACCGATCAAAAGCTAAATCTAAGTTCATGAATTTAGTCTTGCTAGAGGATTATCCAAATATTTTTATTTTAAAGACTTTTTTTTTAAGACAACAACAATGTGTGAAAATGTTTTCCATCTGTTTACATCCAATGCTAGATTTTCTTTTTTTCATAGTTTACTTCTTTTAATTTGAGTCCATAAAATTTGTGTTGCGGATTTACTTGCATCATAGCACTATTTTTTATTTTATTTTTGTGGGTTCATGATTATTTATCGCAAATTTCAAATTTTAACTTTTCATGTACATGTAGGTGGGTAAGGTAAGATTGATAGGTGGTTTGCCACTTGTAAACACAATAGAGTGAAACTTTATATTCAAGTTTATTTAAGAGTTTATTAAATTGTTTCATGAGCGTTTTCTATGCTCTTTGCAATTTCCCTTTGGTTCAATGGTGTGTGTAAGTGTCAATAGTTGTATATCTAGTGTGTATATCTTATGTAAATGTAAATCATTTTTTATTTTATTTATTTATTTGTAATATATCAATGATCGGAACCATCAGGAAGACAAAAGGGAAGGCCAAAGAAAGGCCAGCACACACAGAACCTGCAAGAACCAAAGAAGGCTAGAGCTAGTACCTCTCGTGGGAGGAAGCTATCTCATTTACATTTACACATTTGAACTTTTTACTCTTACATTTATATTGTTGTCATGTATGATGTTTTTTTACATTTATTTAACTTCAATGTAAATATTTGTCAAATACATTTACACAACCTTGTGTAATTGTTTTGGGGCATGTA